>BNJT01000394.1_pt1 | contig 89992 bp, 130 predicted proteins | sample 8540491 | NCBI WGS metagenome assembly BNJT01 (sample SAMD00202455, study PRJDB9452) | human saliva metagenome | host: Homo sapiens | reverse complement strand
GTTGCCGTATTGCTCCCACCCAAACCAATCCAGTCAACTACTACCCAACAACAAAATCCCCAAACAAAGCCCAAATCCATATCGAAAAAGGAAATGTTTTTATATGGCAGACTGAAAATAAAAAGAGACTGCAAGTCTCTAAGATGACCCCAAAGGCAGGGCAGTGGTGTTTTTGATCTCTTTCAGCACAAAGCTGGAACGGGCTTCCTGCACATAAGAGTGAGACAGCACATCCAAAACAAAATGGGAAAAATGCGTCCATATCGGTAAAAAGCGTGCAGCATATAGTCGGACTCGCCGGTGAGCGCGTAGCAGCCGAGCACTTCCTGCCAAGACTGCATCGCTTCGGAAAAATTTTTTCGCGCGCTTCTTGCGTCAATGCTGACACGGATAAAAACCTGCAGATTCAGCCCCAGCCGCGCGGGCTTTAGCGAGTGCGGGCATAGCTTTGGATCACGCCCTGGTCTTCCAGCTGCTTTAAGCGCCGTAGGCACGGTGAGGCGCGACAAGGCCACCCGCTCGGATAATTCGACATTGCTCAAGCGGCCGTTTTCCTGCAAAACCTGCAGGATTTTCAAATCGGTTTTATCCAGATTGACTTGCGCCATAATGATTTGCTCCTCCTTTATTTAGCTGTTTTTATCGCACCTTTTCAGACCATTTCAGGCAGCCTGAAAACGGCAAACAACGCTTTCTTATCACAATCTAACGTTAATTAAAGCACAATCGCCCGCCGCTGGCGATGCCGCTCGTTAGACATTTGTGCGGCAATCCGGCATTTTTGCCACAATCTGCCGCAAACGGCGGCAACTGCTGCCTATCCTGCCTCGAAAAACTTTTTCAGGCTGCCTGAAAACCTGCCGCAAAAAGCCGCAAACTGAGATCTTCAGGCAGCCTGAAAGATGCAGTTTGCAGCTTGTTTGAGCTTTTTCAGGCTGCCTACATCCGGCCGAGTTCGCGCTGCAAAGCCTGGATATTCTGCTCGCGGTCGAACACCGCGCTTTGCAGTTGGCGTACGCGCGCCTGATGGCCGGCATCGGACTGCTTATTGACCGCGCGGCCTTCAGCCAGCGCTTTTTGCGCGGCGAGCCAGAGCATTGCGCTCGTTGTTCAATTCCTGCTCCAGAATGGTGCGGCGGGTAATGGCACGTTGCGGGTTCAGACGCTGAGGCACGGTTGCCGGTGCGGCAGCCACGGCCGGAACCGGATTGGCGGCTGCCACCGGCACGCTGCGGCGCGGCGCTACCGGCACTCTGGCGGCAACCTGGCGGGTAGCTGGGCGGCCGGTGCGGCGGCAACTTCGGGAGCAGCTTCGGGCGCGCGTTCGCGTCTTACGCTTCAACTGCAGTATAACTGCCGATTTTGGCCAGTTTGACTTTGCCGCCGCCGCGTTTGGGGCTGTCGGTATAACAGCCCGGGCCGCAGCTGCGCTGCATCGGCATGGGCGGCGCCGGCCAGCAGCGCCAAAAGCGATTAAAAAAGGCTGCTTGTTTTCCTGTTCATAGACTGACTTCCTTATCTCTTTTTACATTTTTCAGGCTGCCTGAAAGTGTTTAGAAATTATCGAATTCTGCCGCCAGCGCGGCTTCCAGCGTTTTCAAATCCTGCTGCCATTGCAGCCAGCTTTCTTCCAGTTCCATAATTTTACTTTGATTTCCGCCACATCGGCGAGTGTTTGCTGCAATTTTGCCTTGTTTTTCCGGCAAATAGGCACTTTCTTGCGACAAAAATGCTTCGGCGGCGGCCTGTTGGCTTTTGCAGCGCCGCCATTTCTTTTCGGCTTTTCGATTTTTGCAACAGCGGCTTGCTGCGCCGTGCGCCTCTTGGCGCATTTGCGCTTCCCGCCGTTTGGCATCTTTTACGGCTTTGGGTCTGTGCGGATGCGGCGGGGAGTGGATGCGGCGTTTTCGCGCTCGAGCCGCCAGTGAGCGGTAGTCGTTCAAATCGCCGTCGAAGGGTTTCAGACTGCCTGCGTCGATCAGCAGAAACTGGTCGGTGGTGGCTTCGAGTCAGGCTGCGGTCGTGCGATACCAGGATCAGCGCGCCTTGAAAACTCTGCAGCGCAAGGGTGAGCGCGTGGCGCATGTCCAAATCGGATGGTTGGTCGGTTCGTCCAACAGCGGCAGATTGGGTTTCTGCCATACCAGCATCGCCAGTGCCAATCGCGCTTTTTCGCCGCCGGAAAGGGGCGACGGCTTGCAGGGCAGCGTCGCCGACGAAATTGAAACCGCCGAGAAAATTGCGGATGTCCTGCTCTTGGCTTCAGGGCGGGAGTTTTTGGATGTGCCACAGGGGCTTTTTGGTCGCCACGCAGGGTGTCGAGTTGGTGTTGGGGCGAAAATAGCCGATATTGAGTTGTCGGAACGGATAATCTCGCCGCACAGCGGTTTCAGGCTGCCTGAAAGGGCTTTGATAAAGGTGGACTTGCCGCTGCCGTTTACGCCGAGCAGGCCGTAGCGGGCGCCGTTTTCCAGCGACAGGCTGACGCCGCGCAAAACGGGTTCGCCGCCGTAGCCCAAATCCACTTTGTCCAGTTTCAACAGCGGATTGGGCAGATGGTCGGGCGCAAATTCAAAGGAAAAACTCGCTGTCCAGATGGGCGAGGGGGCGATTTTTCCAGTTTGCCAGCGCTTTGATGCGGCTCTGCGCCTGCGTGGCTTTGGTGGCTTTGGCTTTGAAGCGGTCGATAAAGGACTGCAAATGTTTGATGTGCGCCTGCTGCTTCACATAGGCGGCCTGCTGGTTGGCCAGCCGTGCGGCGCGCTCTTTCAGGTAGAAATCGTAGTTGCCGCCGTAGCTGTGCAGCTTGCGGCCGGAGAGTTCGATGGTGTGGTTGGTGGCGGCGTTGAGAAAAATCGCGGTCGTGCGAAATGATGATTTGGGTGCGGGGCAGCGCGGCCAGATAGCTTTCCAGCCACAGCACGGTTTCCAAATCCAAGTGGTTGGTGGGTTCGTCCAGCAGCAACAAATCGGCGCGGCACATCAGGGCTTGGGCGAGATTGAGGCGCATCCGCCAGCCGCCGGAAAAAGGCTTTAACCGGTTTGCCGTGTTCTTCCTGCGCGAAGCCGAGTCCGCCCAGCAGTTTGGCGGCGCGGGCGGGGGCGGTGTAGGCGTCGATTTCTTCGAGCTTGGCGTGTATTTCGGCAATACGGATGCCGTCGTTCTGCGCTTCGGCTGTCGTAAGGGCAGCCTGAAAAGCCTGCAGCTCGGCATCGCCCTGCAAAACGTAGTCGAGCGCGCAGATATCGAGCGCGGGCGTTTCCCTGCGCCACGGCGGCGGTTTTCAATGTTTGGGAATGCGCACTTCGCCGCCGTCGGCGGAAATTTCGCCTCTGATTAGGGCGAAGAGACTGGACTTGCCGGTGCCGTTGCGGCCGATCAGGCCGACGCGCCGCCAGGGCGACGGTGGCGGTAGCTTGTTCGAGCAGCACTTTGCTGCCGCGCTGCAGGGTAAGGATTGGATTTCGATCATGGGGTTTCGCAAAAGGCAGCCTGAAACACGGGATGGCGGTTTCAGGCATCCCTGAAAATTTAGGGCTCAGGGGTCTATTGGTAATTCGGCTTTTCGAATCGGGCTTGTGTCGGGAAACGGCGGATACGCCCAGCAATGCAAAGACCCTAAAGCGTCAGCGTCAGATGCAGCTGCGCCAGATAGTCTTGCGACTGCATCTCCACCAGCCGGCTGACGGTGCGCACGAATTCGTGGGCAAAATCACCTTCGGTATAAAGCTCTTCCACCGGCACGGCGCTGGTGATGCACATTTTGACGCGGTAGTCGTAAAACACGTCCACCAGCAGCGTAAGGCGGCGGGCTTCGTTTTCGTTGGGCGTCATTTTTCAAAGCCGGAAATCAGCACGGTGTGGCAGTTTTGCGCCAGCCACAGATAGTCGGCCTGCGAGCGCGGGCCGAAGCACAGGGTGCGGAAAATCAAACCAGGCGACGCGCTCGGTGCGTTTTTCGCCGTCAGCTCGCGGCCGTGGATTTCCAGTTTTTCAGGCTGCTTTTTCTTCGCCGCCGGTAAAGCGTTCAAACAGGGCGGCCAGCTTGGCTTCGTTTTCGGCGTTGTCCGGCACGTAAAACACTTCGGCGGGCGTGAGCGTGCGCATGCGGTAATCTTCGCCGCTGTCAACGTTGAGCACGGTGAGTTTCTTTTCCAAGAGGGCGATGGTGGGCAAAAAGCTGCTGCGGTTCTGCCCTTGCGGGATAGAGTTCGGACGGGTGCGTAGTTGGAAGTGGCCCTACCAGCACCACGCCTTCGGCAAACAGGTTTTCCAGCAGGCGGCCGAGTATCATGGCATCGGCGATGTCGCTGACGTGAAATTCGTCGAAACAGAGTACGCGCAGCTCGACGGCAATGTCTTGGGCAACGGCTTGAGCGGGTCGGGCGTATTGCGTTTTTCGCGCATGCGCTGGTGGATTTCCCGCATAAAGGCGTGAAAGTGGACGCGGCGTTTGCGCTGGTACGGCGGGCAGCCGTAGAAGGCGTCCATCAGGAAACTTTTGCCGCAGCCGACGCCGCCGTAGAAATACAGGCCGGTGGGCACTTGCGGCGAGCGCAGGCTGCGACCGAGAAATCGGTTGCGCTTGCGCTGAACATCATCAGTTCCGTCCACAGCTGGTCGAGATATTCCGATGGCGCGCGCCTGGGCGGGATCGCTGATAAAGCCGGGCTGCTGGGCGGCGGCCTGATACCAGGTGAGCGGGCTGTGGTTGTGAAACGGCGGCGGAATAAAGCGGGACTCTGTCATAGAATCTTCAGGCTGCGCGGCGGCCCGCAACTCGGCGCCCGCGGCGGATACGGGAGTTGGAAAAACAGGGAGGCAAGATAACAAATTTTGACGGTTTTGAAACCGCGCCCGTGCCGGCTGCCGTGCTTTTCAGGCTGCTTTGGGCGGATTGGGACGTTTGGAACAACAGGCAGCCTGAGAAGGATTTCAGGCTGCCTGTTGGCGCGATGCAGCGGCTGCTTGGGGATGGGTTTTCAATGTTCAGTGCCACACGCTTCGGGAAAGTTTTTCAGGGCTGCCTGAAAACAGCCTGAAAAGCTAAAACGCAAAGCTATTCGAGTTCGCCGGACTTGCGTTTGGCGAGAAAGTCTTTGGTTTCGGCCACAACCACGCTGGAGAGCCAGATTAGGGCAAATCAGGTTTGGGGCAGCCATCAGGCCGTTGAAGGTGTCGGCGATATTCCATACCAGCTTCACGCCGGCCTGATCGCCGGCTTCGTTACCGGTTTGCACCACCATGCAGCCGAGCATAACGGTGGCGACATAAATGATGCGGTACACCGGCACGAAGCGGTCACCCAGCAGGTAGGCGGCGCATTTTTTTCGCCGTAGTAGCACCAGCCGAGAATGGTGGAATAGGGCAAAGAACATCAGGCCGACGCTGACCAGCAGTCCGCCCTGCCCCGGCAGCATTTGATCGAAGGTGGTAACGGTGAGTGATGCACCGCCGGATATCGGCTGCAGGAAAGCGCCGCCGCTGATGGCAATAACCTTCATTTTGATCAGACCCATCACCAAAAACGATGCCGGTGATGCTGCACACGACGATGGTGTCGAGAAAGGTGCCGGTCATCGAAACCAGTGCTTGGCGCACGGGGTGGTACGGGTCGGCGGCGGCGGCAATCGGCGCGGAACCCATACCGGCTTCGTTGGAAAACGCACCGCGCGCCACGCCGTAACGGATCATGGTGCCGATGGCGCCGCCGCCGATGAGCCGATGCGCTAAAGGCGTCGTTCAGGATGATTTTGACGGCGGGAATGAAGAGTTCGACGTTGTAGGCCAGCACCGCCAGTCCGCCCAGCACATAGCCGACAGCCATCAGCGGCACGATGAAAGACGATGCGGTGGCAATCCAGCGGATGCCGCCGAGCACGACGACGCCGGTAAAGACGGTTAGGAAAACGCCCGTCCACAGCGGGTCGATGTTGAAGCTGTGGTAAACGGCATCGGCTACGGAGTTGGACTGCACGAGCTGCCGATGCCGAAAGACGCGAGCACGGCAAACAGGGCAAACAGCACTGCCAGCCATTTTTGCCTCATGCCGCTTTTCAATGTAGTACATCGGCCCGCCGGACATTTCGCCGCGGCTGTTGGTCTCACGGTATTTCACCGCCAGCACGCCTTCGGCATATTTGGTAGCCATGCCCGCCAGCGCGGTCATCCACATCCAAAACACACGCGCCCGGCCCGCCCAGTGCAACGGCGGTGGCAACGCCGGCGATATTACCGGTGCCGATGGTGGCCGAAAGCGCGGTCATCAGGGCACCAAAGGTGAGAAACGTCGCCCTCATGGTCGGCCGACGATTTATGCGGCACAAAAGCCTGCTTGAGCGCATAAGGCAGCAGGCGGAACTGGAGAAAAGCCAGCCTGAAAGTAAACAAAATGCCGGTGCCGACCAGCAGCGTGAGCATATACGGCCCCCATGCCGGTGCTGATTTTTATCGACCAGCTCGTTGAGCACTTGGATCCAATTTGCGTCGTTCATGATTTCCTCTTTTTCTGATTGTAAGCACAATCGATTGTTTTACTGATGGTTATACGCAGAAAACCGCATCTGCGCGTCTGCATTTCAACACAAGCGCTTTTTCTTTGCAAGAATTTGCAATTGATACGCATCATAGAACTTCAGCACAAAAGCAGCCGGACAAGCGGATAAAATATCGCGCCCAAAAGACAAAGCGGCTTTCAGGCTGCCTGAAAAACGTCTCATCACGCAAATAGAAACCCGTAGCCACAGGCGAAAACAAAACCCCAGAATCGAGATTCGGGGTGGGAGCGAAAACAAACGGGATTGGTTTTCAGGCTGCCTGCATTCAGGCAGCCTGAAATATAGCATACGGGTTATTGCTCTTCTTTCTGCTCTTCGTCGGCAAAATCGACAATCGCCAGGCCGTCGATGCTGCCTCCGCTGCCGGCGGTGCCGGTTTTTGCTGTTGAGCTGGATTTGCAGGCGTAAGTCGTTCACCGAATCGGCGTTTTTCAGGGCGTCGTCATAGGGTAATCAAGTCAGCCTCATACCAAATCAAACAGCGACTGGTCGAATGTTTGCATGCCGATATCGCGCGATTTGGCCATGATTTCTTTCACACCGTGAATGTCGCCGCGCAAAAATCAATTCAGAAATCAAGGGGAGTTGAGCAGCACTTCCACCGCCGCCACGCGGTCTTTCGCACCGGCCTTGGGAACAAGGCGCTGCGAGATAAAGCCTTTGAGATTGAGCGAAAGATCGTTCAACAGCTGGGCACGACGCTCTTCAGGGAAGAAGTTGATAATGCGGTCAAGCGCTTGGTTGGAATTGTTGTGCGCAGCGTTGCCATACACAGGTGGCGGTTTCGGCAAAGGCCAGTGCGTAATCCATGGTTTCGCGGTCGCGAATTTCGCCAATCAAAAATAACGTCCGGCGCTTGACGCAAAGTATTTTTCAGCGCGGCAAACCAGTTTTTCAGTATCCACGCCCACTTCGCGCTGGGTGATGATGCAGTTTTTATGCGGATGAACAAATTCGATGGGATCTTCAATGGTAATAATATGGCCATAGCTGTTTGCATTGCGGTAATCAATCATTGCCGCCAATGAAGTGGACTTGCCCGAGCCGGTACCGCCGACAAAAATCACCAAAGCCACGTTTTTTTCCATCACTACTTGTTTCAAAAATCGACGGCAGGTTGAGATTATCAAAATTGCGGAATATCGCTGGTAATCACACGGCAAACCAATGCCGCCGCACCACGCTGAATCATGGCGTTCACACGGAAACGGGATACGCCAGCCAAGCTAATGGCAAAATTGTATTCGTTGGTATCGGCAAATTCCTGCGCCTGTTTTTCATCCATAATCGAACGGGCGATTTGGGCAGTATGCTCTGCCGTAAGCGGCTTATCGGTGATTTTGGTAAGTTTGCCGTCGAGCTTCATTGCCGGCGGATAACCGGCGGTAATAAACAGGTCAGAGCCTTTATTCTGAACCATGTGGTTAAGCAAATTATGGATGAATTTTTCATCTCTTCGTTTACGGGCTGAATAGACATGGGATCTTTCTGCAAAAAATTTGAAAACTGGAATTGTAGCCTGCACACATAGTTGTCGTGTTTCAGGCTACCAAATAAGGCGATAAACGGCAAAAAGACGCACTCAGAAAGAAGGGGGCCCAAGCACACTAGTTGTTATCCCGATAGAAAGAGCCGAAACCAATTTAATGGTTCGGCTCTTTAAACTTATCAACTGCAGATTTATCTCTGCAGCTTCAACCTTTTCCACCAACTCAACCAATGCCAACGGAGCATTGTCGCCATTGCGGAAACCATATTTCAGAATACGGATATAGCCGCCGTTGCGGGAAGCAAAACGGTTACCCAAATCATCAAACAGTTTCACAACAACATCACGGTCGCGTGTGCGATCGAATGCCAGACGACGGTTAGCAAGAGACGGCTTTTTACCCAAAGTAATCAGCGGTTCTACTACGCGGCGCAGCTCTTTAGCTTTCGGCAGAGTAGTAACGATGGTTTCATGGGTCAGCAAAGAATTAGCCATGTTACGCAGCATTGCAGCGCGGTGGCTGCTCGTGCGGTTTAATTTACGGTTGCCATTACGATGACGCATTTCGAATATCCTTTAAACTAGGGTTTTTCCAAACCTGCAGGAGGCCAAGAGTCTAATTTGGAACCCAGAGTCAAACCTTTGGATGCCAGCACCTCTTTAATCTCATTCAATGATTTACGACCTAAATTAGGCGTTTTCAACAATTCGGTCTCGGTACGCTGAATTAAATCACCAATGTAGTAAATATCTTCAGCTTTCAAACAATTTGCCGAACGAACTGTCAGCTCCAAATCATCAACCAGGCGCAGCAGAACCGGATCAACCGGAGGAGCCTTCTCTTCTTCAACTTCAGCCGAGTACCTTGTAAATCAGCAAAAATCGACATTTGATCAATCAAAATCTTTGCCGCAGTACGAACAGCTTCTTCCGGATCGATAGAGCCGTTGGTCTCCACTCCCAAGATCAGGCTATCCAAATCGGTACGCTGTTCAACACGGGCAGCTTCAACATCAACACTAACTCTGCTACGTGGGAGAAAAACTGGCATCCAATTGAATAACGCCAATCTTATTTCCATCTTTAGTATTGCGTCGGCTCGATGCAGACTGATAGCCATGCCCACGCTCTACTTTAATTTCATCTCAATACTGCCATTTGTTGCCAAATTGCAAATTAACTGATCAGGATTAACAACTTCCACATCATGAGGGCAATTCAAAATCACCAGCTACAACTGCACCAGCACCAGATCAGCGAAACTGTAGCCTCTGTTCGATTACCATGAAGTTTTAAACACTACATTTTAATATTCAAAAGAATATCTCACAACATCTTCTTTAACGCCATCCATTGTCGAGTATTCATGAAGAACACCTGAGATGGTTACTTCAGTAGCAGCAAAAACCATCCAGCAGAGGACAATAAGATACGACGCAAGGCATTACCTAAAGTATAGCCAAAACCACGTTCGAAAGGCTGCATAGACACTCTTGCATAAGTAGAAGAAAGAGTGTCTCACGTTGATTTGACGGGGCTTCAAGAACTCAAGGCACTGTTTTGCATTTAACTGTCCTTCCCTTCGCAATATTATTTTGAATAGAACTCAACTACCAGCTGCTCATTAATATCGCTATACAATTCTACACGATCAGGTACATTTTTTATATGTACCTTCCATTTTATTAGCATCAACCGATACCCAGCTAGGCAGGCCAATCTGAGTTAGCTAACTCAAAGCTTCTTGGATGCGGGTCTGCTTTTTAGCCTTTTTCACGAATTGCAACAACATCCCCTGCCCTAACTGGAAAAAGACGGGATATTAACTACTTGCCCATTAACAGTAATCGCTTTATGAGCTCACTAATTGGCGAGCCTCTGCACGGGTAGAGCTAAACCCCATACGATAAACCACGTTATCCAAACGAGATTCCAGCAATTGGAGCAACAACTCACCTGTAGAGCCTTTTCTACGAGAAGCTTCTTCAAAAATAACGTCGGAACTGAGCGTTCAAGAACACCATCAAATGCGACGAATTTTCTGCTTTTCACGCAACTGCAATCCATAATCAGACAGGGCGAGTGCGTCTATTACCATGCTGACCAGGAACAGAATCTAACTTACACTTTGAATCCAATGAGCGACGGGCACTTTTTAAAAATAAGTCAGTCCCCTCACGACGAGCCAGTTTTACATTTTGGTCCAATATAACGAGCCATTATGCTTAACCTTCGCAAATTAAATACGGCGTTTCTTAGGCGGACGGCAGCCATTATGGGGCAATGGCGTTACGTCAGTAATACTAGTAATTTTAAACCCAATGCATTTAACGCACGTACAGAAGATTCACGACCCGGACCCGGACCCTTAATACGAACTTCTAAATTTTTACGCCATATTCTTGGGCAACTTGCCCTAGCTGACTCTGCAGCAACTTGTGCTGCAATGGTGTACTTTTACGGAACCTTTAAAGCCCGCGCTGCCACGAAGTAGCCCAAGATAATGCATTTCCTTGGCGGTCTGTGATTACTATGATGGTATTGTTAAAAGATGCATGAACATGCACGATACCCTCACTAACTGTCTTTACGTATTTTACGTACACGCGAAGCTGTGTTTGCTTTTAGCCATTCAATTTAATCCTTCAAAATTATACCTGCAATTCGCCTTGCGGGGTCCCTTACGAGTGCGAGGCGTTAGTCTGAGGTTCTTTTGCCGCGACAAGGGAAGTCCTCTACGATGCCTAAATCCTCTATAGCAACCCATATCAATCAGTCGTTTGATACTCATCGTGCGACCTCTCGTCGAAGATCACCCTCACCTCATAACTGAGAAACTTGTTCACCAAAGCTTCTAATTGACTTTCTGAGATCCTTAACTTTTGCTGACATCTCAACATTAGCCAATTCACAGATTTTGTTTAGCTGAGTGCTCCTATACCATAGATTGCCTGCAATCCAATGACAATATGGGCATTATTGGGGATATTTACCCCAGCTATACGAGCCATACTATTATTTCCTTAAAATTAAAAACCAACCGCCAAGTTTTTAACCTTGACGCTGCTTATGACAGAGCGTCTGTGCAGATCACACGAACAACTCGATTACGTCGTGTAATTTTACAATTACGACAAATTTTCTTCACGGACGAGTTGTACACGCATATAAATTCCTTCAAATATTGAACAAAATTAACGAGCCCTGAACACAATACGAGCACGTGATAAATCATAAGGAGTAAAGCTCTACAGTTACACTTGTCAGGAGAAATACGAATATAATGCATCCTCATCTTTCCCGAAAATATAACCAAGCACAACATGCTCATTTTCCAACTTAACTTTGAAAGTAGCATTGGCAAAAGTTTCTAAAATTTCACCCTGCATTTTGTATTGTATCTTCTTTAGCCATGCTTAAAATCCTACTTCTTAGTAGTCAGAACCTCATACTGTTGCGTCATCCTATAAGACGAAATTTGCACCATAAAGTCCATTGTAACAACCACTAAAATTAACGAGAAGTACCGCCTATATAAACCTGAATATTACTAAAATAGGTAAAACCTCAGAATCAAACACACTAACGTTATATATATAGCACCCTTTAAAATGTTAATTTTAAAACAACTTGCTCTAAATAATACGCAGTCTTTTCGCCAGGCCTTATACTCAGGAATAAAGGCGCCACTTTTTAAATTATCTGCCATTTTCTTTTGGGCTAAAACCAACGCAGTATAGAAAAACAGAAAAATACCACTAATATTGAGAATAGCAGCATGTAACTTAGGTGCCATGCTGAAAAGAAGTGACAAAAATCTAGTAATTAACCTACTATTAAAACCCTCCCGCCCAGCTGGAAACTAAAGCAGGAAAGGCGATTAAACTTGAAGCAAAAATTGGAGGAATCACCCCAGACATATTTAGCTTGAGCGGAATATGGGTACTACTATTACTATAATTTAAATTCTGCTCTGAGCATGAGATTAACGGAATTTTACGCAAAGCACTTTCAAAACTATCGCTACTATCAGTGCCAATATAGATAGAACTATAAGCAATGACTTAACGACATCTCCCCTACTTATAGCCTCTACAATCTGGATAGCACTAACGGGAAAAGTTGATACAATACACTGCAGTAATAAGTAGAGATATCCCATTCCAATACCTCTCTCGGTTATCTGCTCCCCAGCCACATGAGAAACAAAAGTTCCACCAACCAGCAAGAAATAGCAGAAATATAAAACTCAATTCTATCTATTACGACAACCCCCTGCTGGATAACCACGCTAGCGGCAAACAAACTCTGCACTGTTGCCAATATGACTGTCCCTATTCTAGTATATTTCGTAATAGCTTTCCTACCAACATCCCCCTCTTTCTTTAGCTCTTTAAGTTTTGGAATAACCTCAACTGCAAGTTGCATGATAATTGATGCTGAAATATAGGGCATTATACCGATGGCGAAGATACTAAATCTTTCTAATGCCCCCAGAGAAACATATTAAGAAGACCAAGTATCCCACTACCAGAACTATTTGAATAGGATCGAAGCCAAGACCAGCCGCATCTACTCCAGGAACAGGAACATGCACTCCAATCCTAAAAACAATTCAAAAGCACACAGCAAGAAAACGACACGTCGCCTAAAAATCCAAGTTATTCCATAAGGTGGAAAAACTTATTTGATAGAGATAAATTATTAGGCACGTTATCACTCTCGTTATTCTACTTTTCCGCCGGCACGTTGAATCGCGGCGTCAACACTTTCTACTAACCCTTATTCCCCTAAGTACATAAGGTTTTAAAAATTTCACCATTACCAATAACCTTAACAATACTAGTAGAAATCACCCCAGCTGCTTTAGAAGCAAAACATCAACTTCAGTTGTATTAATGAGATTCAGCTGGGTTACAGTAATTTCAGCAGCATCTTTTTAAGATAAGAATTAAATCCTCTTTTAGGCAAGCGTCTCTGAAAGGCATTTGCCCACCCTCAAAAGCCTACCTTATGAAAACCGCCAGATCTACTTTTTGCCCTTTATGACCTCTGCCACAGGTCTTACCTAAGCCTGAACCAATACCTCCACCGACTCGTCTTTGCGAATGTCGAGCCCCACAACCAGAGTAATAGAATTAATAAACATTTAGTTATACTCCACTTTCAATAAATAGCTCCTTTTTAATCATTCCACGATTTTCAGGTGTATCTGCAACAATAACGGTATTTTCTCTACGCCTCAATCCCAAACCATAGACACAAGCTCTATGAGAGCTAACAGTACCAATAAGGCTCTTGATCAAAGTAACTTTAATCTTATTTATTTTTCAGACTAGTCATTATTCTCTCCAAGCAAACTTTCTAAATTAATCCCCCGTTTAGCAGCAATATCTGAGGGAGTATGGAGCCGAGACAATCCATCCAATGTCGCACGAACAATATTATATGGATTTGTAGATCCATGAACCTTAGCCGAAATATTCCGAACCCCCATTGCGTCAAATACCAAACGCATAGGGTCCCCAGCCTTAATACCATTACCCTCTTTAGCAGGCTGCATAAGGACTCTAGTCGCACCATGTTTGCCTATTACACGATGATGAATGGTTCCATTTTTAAAGCGACATAAATCATATTTTTACGGGCTTGATCCATAGCTTTCCTGAACTGCAACTGGAACCTCTTTAGACTTTCCTTTTCCCATACACTATGCGCCCAGAGCCATCACCGACAACTGTTAAAGCGGAAAAAGGCCATAATACGCCCGCCTTTAACTACTTTTTTGTAACTCTGTTAACAGCCACCATTTTTCAATTAGGCCCGTCACCGCGCTCTTCAACTCATGCTTCGCCATTATTTAAATTCCAATCAAAGTATAAATATGCAAGACAATAACTAAAACTCTAGGACCACCATCTCGTGCAGCATCTGCCAAGGCTTTCACGCGACCATGATATTGGAATCCAGATCTGTCAAATGAAACCTTTTTAATCCCCAATTCTTTAGCTTTACTAGCAATTTCTCCCCCAACAAGCTTAGCTGCTGAAATATTGCCTCCATTAGCAAGCTTTTAATTTCACATCAGACTCAACAGTTGAAGCGTATGCTAAAACACTAGAAGAATCAGCAGAAATTATTTGAGCATAAATGTGACTATTACTTCTAAAAACATAACCTAACAGCAGACTTACCAGCTATTTTGGCTCTAGTTTTCTGAGCTCGACGAAGTCTTGAAATTCGTTTATTCAACATAGTAATACTATCCTTATCTTCGCTTCTTTCATCACAACAACTTCGTCAGCGTAACGAACACCTTTACCTTTATAGGGCTCAGGGGCGCGGAAAGCGCAGAATTTCTGCAGAAACTTGACCAATCTTCTGCTTATCTGCACCAGATATTATAATTTCGGTTTGACTAGGCGTCTGAACTGAGACACCTTCAGGCATCTGATAAACAATCGGATGCGAATAACCCAACGGAGATTCAATACACAGAACCCTGGAGCTTGAGCCCTATATCCCACACCAATAAGTTGCAATTTTTCTCAAAGCCTTCAGAAACACCCTTTACCATATTAGCGCATAGTGCCCTAATTGTTCCTGACATAGAAAGAGAATGCTTATCTTGATTGGCTGGCTTGAAAACTAGTTCTTTATTGTCACGAATATCAACCGAAACACAAGAAGGCAGTGAAAGAGATAAGTTGCCATTTTTACCCTTCACACAAACCTGACCATTCTGAACCGTCACTTCAACACCAGATGGAAGCACCACTGGATTTTTGCTACAGAGACATCTCAAAATACCTCTTTTAAAATTTTACGCCACGATACAGAGCAATTCACCACCGATTCCGGCTTTTCTTGCTTTAATGTCAGTCATTACACCTTTAGAGGTACTCAAAATGGCAATACCTAAACCATTCATTACAGGAGCAATCTCATTTACTCCCTTTATAAACGCGCAAACCAGGACGAGATACTCGATAATCGTGCTCAATAACTGGCTGACCAGCATAGTATTTTTAACTCTATGCTTAATTCAGGCTTTACTCTCATTAGATACAGAAAAAGCTTTCAATATAACCTTCATCCTTTATAAAACATTTGCTATTGCGCATTTCTAATTTTTGATGACGGCATGGATACAAAAGATTTGCTAGATTGTTGAGCATTACGAATTCGGGTCAACATATCTGCAACAGGATCATGCATACTCATTAGATAACTCCATTACCAACTTAAAGCTTTAACAACACCTGGAATTTCACCACGCATTGCAATCTCCCTGATTTTAATTCTACCAAGGCCAAATTTTCTAAAAGTTCCTCTGGGACGTCCAGTTAAAAGCACAGCGTCGTCTTTTTGCCGAACAGGTGAAGCATTCCTAGGAATAGATTGCAATCTTAGACGAGGCCTCAAACTTTTTCCTCATCACTCTTACTAAAATCATTAATAACCGAAAAATTTCTGATCGCTTACTTGCATATTTTTTGCCAAGCGAACACGCTTCAATTCTCGATTAATAAGAGCCTTCTTAGCCATAAATCAACCTTTAAACGGAATTTAAACAATGACAACAACGCTTTTGCCTCTTCATCAGTCTTTGCTGTCGTGGTGATGGTTATATTCAAACCGCGGATAGCATCTATTTTTGTCATACTCAATTTCAGGAAATATAATCTGCTCTCTCACACCCATATTATAATTTCCGCTACCATCAAAAAGATTTGCCATTAACACCCCGAAAATCTCGAGACCGAGGGCAACGCTAATAGAAATTAAACGATCCAAAAATTCAAACATCTTATCTCTACGCAGGGTAACCTTACACCCAACTGGATAATTGTCACGAATCTTAAATCCTGCAATAGACTTTCTTGCCACCGTAACGACAGCCTTTTTGCCCGGATATCTTTTCAAGATCAGAAACAGCGTGCTCCATAACCTTCTTATCTGCAACCGCTTCGCCAACTCCCATATTTAAAGTTATTTTCTCAATCCTGGGAACTTCCATAATTGACTTATATGCAAATTGCTTCATCAACTCCAGGAACAACAACTGCGTTATAAAAATTCTTTTTAACCGTGACATTGGAAACCTCAATTTATACTTCAACACCAGTTGATTTCAAAACTCGAACCCGAGTAAGTTTGCCGTTTTTCAACAACTTTAATACCAATTCGTCTCTACCACGGGTCCTCAGGATTCAAAGAAAGCAACTTTAGATACATAAATAGGCATATTTTTCTCTACAATACCGCCCTCAATCCCTCTAACCTGGCTGGGCTTTTGGTGACGCCTAACAACGTTAACACCTTCCACAGTTACTTTATCACCGAGAACACTCAAGACACGTCCTTGCTTACCCTTATCCTTACCAGACAATACGACAACCAAATCGCCTTTAATAATTTTTCACACTACTCTCCTTACAGAACTTCCGAGACCAACGATACAATTTTCATAAATTGCTCAGTTCTCAACTCCCTAGTTACCGGACCAAAAATACGAGTCCCCATGGGCTCCAATTTATTATTCAACAATACAGCAGCATTGTTATCAAATTTAATCAAAGCACCATCCGCACGGCGAATACCCTTAGCGGTTCTTACACAACCGCATTATAAACATCACCCTTCTTTACTCGACCACGCGGAGCCGCGTCCTAATGGCAACTTTAATAACATCACCAACGCTAGCATAACGCCGCTTCGAACCACCCAACACTTTTAATACACATTACTCGACGCGCACCAGAATTATCTGCGACATCTAAGATAGTCTGCATTTGAATCATTTTTAACTCTTTCAATATCCAACTTAACCTAATATACGCTTAGGGTCAGTTTTTGGCCCCAAAGGGAAGATCCACCACAAGATGGCAAGACGAAAATAGGGAGTCTACACTTTAAATCATCCGAAAGCAAGACCCCCCAAGAAGTGAATTTACTAACCACTTATTAAATAACGGAAACCGCCTACTCAACCAACTTCAAAACAACTCCACGATTTAGTCTTAGATAAGGGGCGAGATTCAGCTATCACAACAACATCACCAATTTTGTATTGGTTATTTTCATCGTGCGCATGAATTTTTGTAGATTTCCGTATGATTTTTCCGTACAAAGGATGACGAACTTTTTCTTTTCAACATAAACAGTGACCGTTTTTATCTGACTTATCACTGACTACTCGACCTTGTAAAGTTCGTACATTTTTAGTCTGGCTCATCTCTTACACTTCTGGCTCATGATTGTCTTGATCCGGGCAATATCACGACGAAGTTTTTTTAATTGACTAACATCACCCAACTGCCCTGCCGCGTATTTGCATGCGCAAACCAAAAACGCGTCTTAAGCAACTCGACCAGATCGGCCTCCAGCTCAACTGCCGACTTATTTCTTAATTCATCTAATTTCATTGTTACCTACCTGTCTTAATACAAATGTAGTGGCAATGGGTAATTTGGCAGCGCAAAGTAAACGCCTCTCTAGCAAAGTCTCTGAAACTCCATCCATTTCATAAAGTATCTTACCTGGTTGAATTTCAGCTACATAATACTCAACAGAGCCTTTTACCCTCCACCCATACGCACTTGGATTGGCTTTTCTGTAATAGGTTTATCAGGGAAAACTCGAATCCAAATGCGACCGCCGCGTTTAATATGGCGAGTCATTGCCCTCCTGGCAGACTCAATCTGACGAGCGGTTAATCTACCACGACCTACAGCTTTAAGCCCAAAAATCACCAAAGCTAACCGTATTGCCACGAGTAGCCAAAACCGGTATTTCTACCTTTATGCTGCTTACGATGTTCAGTCTAGTTGGTTGAAGCATTTCTACCCCCTACCTTCCTACGTTTACCATGCTCTTTTTCAGCACCCGTCTGAACTTGGCCAAATTCGCCTTTATACACCCAAACTTTCAAACCAATTACACCATACGTTGTATGAGCTTCACTAGTTGCGTAATCTACATCAGCTCTCAAAGGTATGCAAGGGAACACGACCTTCTCGGTACCATTCACTACGCGCGATATCGGCACCATTAAGCCGACCAGAAGTCATAATTTTAATGCCTTGTGCACCAGCACGCATTGCATTTTTGCATAGCACGCTTCATAGCGCGACGGAACTGAACCCTTTTTCCAACTGCTGGGCAATACCATCCGCAATAATCTGAGCATCAATTTCAGGTTTACGAATTTCTTCAATATTCACATGAACCGGAACACCCATCAGCTTTTTGCAAATCAATTTTTCAACAGCTCAATATCTTCACCTTTTTACCAATTACAACTCCAGGGCGAGCTGTAAAGATGGTAATACGCGCAGATTTTGCGGGCCGCTCAATTACAATACGGCTAACAGATGCATTAGCTAATTTTTTTATTCAGATAATTTCTAGCATCAATATCTTGCTTTCAAAACAGCGGAAAAATCCGAAGTCTTGGCAAACCATTTAGATGACCAGTCCTTATTTACAGCCAACCAGAAAACCGAGTCGGGTTAATCTTTTTGTCCCATAATTATTCGCTTAGTTTACCGACTGTCAGATTGATATGGCAGGTTTGCTTTTTCAATCCGGTTTCCTCGACCTTTGGCGCGAGCCTGAAACCGTTTGAGACTAGGACCCTTATCAGCAAACACAGTTACAACTTTCAAGTCGTCGATATCAGCACCTTCATTATGCTCTGCATTCGCAATAGCAGAATCCAGAACTTTCTTAAGCAAAAGAGCACCTTTTTAGGGACTGAATGCCAAGATGTTTAAAGCTTGAGATACTGTTTTACCACGAATCAAATCAGCAACCAATCGCGCTTTTTGCGCAGAAATACAGGGCATTTTTATGCTGTGCATTTACCTCATGATCCACCTTATTTCTTCTTAGCCTTTTTTATCGGCCAAGTGACCTTTAAAAGTACGAGGTCAGAGAAAAACTCACCCAATTTATGACCAACCATATTATCGCTGATAAACACTGGCACGTGAGTACGGCCATTATGAACAGCAATAGTCAAGCCGATAAAATCAGGGGAGAATTGTAGAACGACGCGACCAAGTTTTTAATCGGGCGTTTGTCGTTATTTGCACGAGCAGCATCTACTTTTTTTCAGCAGATGGAGATCCACATACGGACCTTTTTAATGAACGAGCCATATCAATTAGCCTTTATTGGAGTAGCGGCGACGAACAATCATATTATCCGTGCGTTTGTTATTGCGAGTGCGATAGCCTTTAGCAGGAGTTCCCCATGGGCTAACGGGTTCACGAGCTTCGCCAGTACGACCCTCACCACCACCATGCGGGTGATCAACAGGGGTTCATTACCACACCACGAACGGTAGGACGAATACCGCGCCAACGATTGGCGCCAGCCTTACCAATTTTTCGCAGACTTTGCTCTTCATTACCCACTTCGCCAACAGTTGCTCGGCAATCAATATGGATTTTACGAACTTCACCAGAGCGCAAGCGTACTTGAGGCGTAAATACCTTCTTTAGCCAGCAGGACAGCAGAAGCACCGGCAGAGCGAGCAATCTGAGCACCTTTACCCGGCTTCATCTCAATACAGTGAATGGTAGTACCAACCGGAATATTGCGGATGGGCAGAGTATTGCCAACTTTAATGGCTGCTTCAGAACCAGATAGCAAAACAGCACCGGCCTGAACACCACGCGGGGCAATAATATAGCGACGCTCGCCATCAGCATAGCAAAGCAGCGCAATAAACGCAGTACGGTTAGGGATCGTACTCAATTCTTTCCACTTTGGCAGGAATGCCGTCTTTATCACGTTTAAAATCAACAACGCGATAATGATGCTTGTGACCGCCACCTTTATGACGGGTTGTGATATGACCGTTATTGTTGCGACCGGCTGTCGAATTCTTTTTTTCCACCAAAGGAGCATAAGGCGCGCCTTTGTGCAGACCTTCTGCAACCACGCGAACCATGCCGCGACGACCTGCAGAAGTAGGCTTCATTTTTACAATAGCCATTACATTACTCCTTATCAGCAGCTGCAGCGGCTGCATCCAGAGTCAGCTCCTGTCCGGCAGCCAAGTTCACGTAAGCTTTTTTTCACATCGCTGCGGCGACCCAGAGTTCGGCCAAAACGCTTAACTTTTGCCTTTGGGTGGTTACGGTAGTAACAGAAGCCACTTCAACAGCAAACAGCAATTCAACAGCAGCCTTAATTTCAGGCTTAGTTGCATCACGCAAAACTTTAAAAGTCATTTGGTTTGCGTTTTTCAGCCAGCAGATTGCTTTTTCGGAAAACAACCGGAGCCAGAATTACATTCATCAAACGTTGTTGATTCATACCCATTGCTCCTCAAGCTGTGCAACAGCTTCTTTAGTGATGACTACTTTTTGTAACGAAGCAAGCTGTACGGATCAACCTGCTGAGCTTCCAAAACCAGCACATTCGGCAGGTTGCGTGAAGACAGGTAGACGTTTTTCGTCCAATTGCTTGGTTACAAACAGTACCTGTTCCAAAACCAAGATTTTTACCTGCTCGGCAAAGCTTTGGTTTTTGGGAGTAGCTGCAGACAACTCGTCGATTACATACAAACGCTCGTCGCGAACCAACTGAGACAAAATGGTGGCCATACCGGCACGATACATTTTGCGGTTCACTTTCTCTGAGTGAAGTTTTCATCGGGTTTATTCGGGAACGCACGACCACCACTGCGCCACAACGGAGAAGAAGTCATACCGGAGCGGGCACGACCGGTACCTTTTTGGCGCCAGGGTTTTTGGTGGAGTGTTTTACTTCAGCACGGGTCAGCTGCGCGCGATTGCCGGAGCGGGCATTTGCCAAATAGCGCAACGATCAGCTGGTGAACCAGTGATTCATTGTATTCTGCGGGCAAACAGAACATCGGAAGCCGCATGGCTGCCTGAAACCTGGCCTTTTGCGTCGATTACTTTCAATTCCATTATGCACCTACTTTTCACGCTGGGACGCACAACCACATCGCTGTTAACCGCACCGGAACAGCACCTTTTACCAGCAGCAGATTACGCTCGGCATCCACGCGGACAACTTCCAAATTCTGAACGGTAGATTTGGTATTGCCGTATTGGCCTGCCATGCGCTTACCAGGAACACACGACCCGGATCCCTGCGCCATACCGATAGAACCGGGAACGCGGTGGGAACGGGAGTTACCGTGAGAGGTGCGTTGCGCACCAAAGTTGTGGCGCTTTGATGGTACCTGAGAAACCTTTACCTTTAGAGGTGCCGGTTACATCAACCAACTGACCGGCTTCGAAAATGGAAACGGCAATTTCGTCACCCACTTTCACTTCGGCCAGTTTTTCTTCAGTCAAAGCAAATTCCAGCAAACCGCGGCCGGCTTCAACACCTGCTTTCGCAAAATGTCCTGCAGCAGCTTTGTTTACATGGTTGGCTTTTTCTGACCAAAGGTAACCTGAACAGCCGCATAGCCGTCGGTATCTTTGGATTTTACCTGTGTAACGCGATTCGGAGAGAGTTCCAGCACGGTTACCGGCACGGATACACCCTGCTCGGTAAACACGCGGGTCATACCCACCTGCGTCCAACCAGACCTAAAGTCATGATTTTTCCTTAATTAACAAGGGGATTGGCTGCGATTGGCCAATCAATTAGATAAAAACAAACACTTGGCACAGAATGCCAAGTCGGCGATGATACTACAGATACGGCAAAAATCTTCAACAACAATTACAAACCAAGCGGCATTTTTCGGCATACCGCCGACACCTGCAGCTCCGCGGGCACGGTGTCGGATATGCTAGAATGCGTCGTTTCGTTTTCAGAGCTGCCTTACGCTTTGAAAGGCAGCCCTGAAAACCTAAATCAAGGAATCCATATATGTTAGACAACCTTACCCAACGCTTTTGGCAAAGATTTTCAAAAAACATCCGCGGCCAAACGCACCTGAGCGAAGACAATATCAAAGACGCCCTGCGCGAAGTGCGGCTGGCGCTGTTGGAAGCGGACGTGGCGCTGCCGATTGTCAAAGACTTTCGTCAACCAAGTAAAAAGAACGCGCCCTCGGCAGCGAAATTGCCGACCATCTCACGCCCGACCAAGCCTTTTTCGGCATTGTGAACGAAGCATTGGTCGAGCTGATGGGCAAAGAAAACAGTGCCCTGAACCTCAGCAGCCAGCCGCCCGGTCACCGTGGTTTTGATGGCCGGCTTGCAGGGTGCGGGCAAAACCACCACCGTCGGCAAGCTTGCCCGTTTGATCAACGAGCAGGACAAGAAAAAGAAAAATCCTGCTGGTTTCCGCCGACGTTTACCGCCCCTGCCGCCATCGAGCAGCTGCGCCTGCTGTCCGAGCAGGTCAGGGCTGACTTTTTCCCGTCCGACACTTCGCAAAGCCCGTTGAAATCGCCCTTGCCGCGCAGGACTACGCTAAAAAGCATTTTTACGACGTGCTGATGGTCGATACCGCCGGCCGCCTGGCCATCGATCAGAAATGATGGACGAAATCCAGGCCATCCATGCCGCCGTCAATCCCGTTGAGACGCTTGTTTGTGGTCGATGCCATGCTCAGCCAGGATGCCGTCAATACCGCCCAGGCGTTTAACGAAGCCCTGCCGCTCACCGGCGTGGTGCTAGACCAAAATGGACGGCGATTCGCGCGGCGGCGCAGCGCTTTCCGTGCGCCAGATTACCGGCAAGCCGATTAAGTTTATCGGTATCGGCGAGAAAAATCAGCGGCCTTGAGCCCTTCCATCCCGACCGCATCGCCAGCCGCATACTCGGCATGGGCGACGTGATGACTTTAATCGAAGACGTTCAAAAAGGCATCGACGAAGAAACCGCCGCCGAAATGGCGAAAAACTGCATCGCGGCAAAGGCTTCGATCTCAACGACTTCAAAGCGCAAATCCAACAGATGCGCAATATGGGCGGACTGGAAAACCTGCTCTCAATGCCCGGCGAGCTGGGCCAGATGTCCAAGCAGATTCCCGAAGGCACGGCGGAAAAAGCGATGGGACACGTTGAAGCCATCATCAATTCAATGACACCCAAAGAGCGCGCCAATCCCGCCCTGCTCAAAGCCAGCCGCAAAAAGCGCATCGCCGCCGGCGCCGGCACCACCGTGCAGGAAGTGAACAAAATGCTCAAGCAGTTTGAGCAATCGCAGCAGATGATGAAAATGTTCAGCGGACGCAACATCGATGAAGCTGATGAAAATGGCCAAAAGGCATGAAGGGGATTTTCCCGGCATGAAATAGGCAGCCTGAAAGCCCGAAAAAGCAGCCTGAAAGCAGCAAATCCGTTTTCAGGCTGCTTTTTCGTCTCCATCAACCAAGCAACGTTAAAGGAAAGCCATGTATCCTCGTCTCACCGCCCTGCTGCTGGCAGCAGCCGTTTGCGTCCCGGCCGTCTATGCCGCACCCAAGTCTGCGCCCCAAGCCACATCAAACGCGCCTGCGCAGGCGGAAAGCCCCGTCTCATCCACATGCCCGATGATATGCGCCGCCGGGTGGAAGCCGCCATGGCGCTGCTGCGCGGGCAGGCTGCCCAAGCCCTGCCGCAGCTCGACAAACTGGTCGCCGAAGCCGAAGCCACGCTCAAGCGCGATACCCAAAAACCGCGTCTATGCCGCCGACGACCGCAACTTCGTGATTGCCTCCTGCTGGAAGCCGCCAAGCGCAAGCAGTCTGCCGTTGTCGTTTCCACCGACTGGATCGCCCCGCTGCACGCCCGCGCCTATGCCCTGATCGAGACTTAGCCAGCTGACCGCGCCCGCGCCGATCTCGACCGCGCTACTGCCAGTTTTCCCCCACACTCGACGCCCTGGGCGAGCGCGCCCAAATCTCCATGCACCGCAAGACTTCGCCGCCGCCGAAGTCGACCTGGAACAAAATGCGCGAATACGGCAGAAATGTCCGCCAACCCGCCGATGCCATCGGCTACCAAGGCTTCGCCCTGCGCGAGCCCGGGCTATATCGCCGTCGAGCGCAAACAATGGGACAGCCCTCGGCTTCTACAACGAAGCGCTGAAACTCAACCCAACGACGACAAAGCCAAAGCCGAAATCGAGCTTTATCCGGCACGGCCGCCGCTAGCTCTTTCTCACAACACAACAAAAAGCAGCCTCGAAAAGACACGACGGTTTTCAGGCGCTCTTCAACGGACAACGCACAGCACGTCCGTCCGCCCCGTCCGTCGCCACCGTGCGGCAAAGCCGTGCACCAATTCAAAGCCATCCCAAACGCCCAAGGCAGCCTGAAAAAGCAGCCTGAAAACGGTTTTTCCGCTTTTCAGGCTGCTTTATGATACCAAACACCGGACAAGGGCGTTTCACAGATTCTTGCGGTAAGCCGCGCCTCGCTGTTGCCCAATTCGGGGGCTTGGAAGTCGTCCATGCCTTTGGCCAGATTGCGTCGGCGGCGGCGGCGGCTTCGCCCAGGTGTGCGGAAATCGGTGCTGCTCACGTGCCAGGCTGCCGATAAACGGGCCGCCGTTTTCAGTCGGCGATAAACGGCACCACCGCGCTTAAATTCAGCGTGCGGCTAGCGGTAGCTGCGCACTTCGACCATCACCGCATGGAAGCGGGCTCGCGCGGCAGGTTGGCATGGCCTTCAAGCTCAAAAACCTGATGCGGCGGCTGCTGCGGGATTATCCTGCAGCTGCCGATAGCCATTTTGCACGCTCTCTTGCACGCTGCCGGCAGACAGCCTACTCATGCGCCATTGGATGCCGGCGGGGGTAAACAGCGCGGGCGTCAGCAGTTTCAGGCATGCCTGCGCCGGCAAGCGGCAGGCGTTCGTGCAGGGCGAAAAGCGGCGGCAAAAGCCGGCCTGCAGCAGCGGTTTGCGCCACAAGTCGGGCAGTACGGCTTCGGAAGGCTCGGCCAGCGCGGTGCGGATGCTGAGCCGTGCCGCGGTGGTTACGCTGCAGCTCTTTGGCGAAATTCACGCAGCCGACGGACGATGCGGGATAAAACAGCTGCTCGATAATGCGGCCGAGCGGGAAAAACACGCCGCTCGCCGATTTGCGCGCACAGGCGGGTGTACCACTCGGGCGGCAGCTCGAGGAAGCTGCGCCTGCGCTTCTGAGTGGGTTAAAAGTTTCAGCGTATTGGCCGACAGCTCTGCAGCGGTGCGCGCCAGATAGCAGGCGCAAAAATACACGAAAGCCTGGTTTGTCCGGCCGCGCCAGAAAGTCGTCCATATCCGGCCCGCCGGCATGGATTTCCGCCAGCGGTTGTCGAGCTGCACCAGGCTGCGCAGCGGGATAATCGGGGCGCACCACGCTGCGCAGCGCGTCCAGATAAGGCCGGCTCGGGCAGAGCGGCTGCCGTCGCGCGGCGCGCCTCGAGCACGATGTCGATCCGCCGGCGGGCAGCTGGTTGGGATTGTCCGGCACGATTTCGCCCGCCGCTGCCGGCTGGGCAGCCTGAAAACCGATGCTGCGCCCAATCGAGCTAGCGACGAGGCCGCCGCAGAAGGCGTCGCGCAGCAGGTGGAGACACCGGCACCGGCCGGCGGGCGATGCGGGCGACGTGCTGTCTGCCAAACCTTCGGCGCGGATGCGGCGCCCGCCCTATGCGCGCCAGCTGGCTGCGGTTGAACCATTCGGCGCCGCATTCTGCGTTTCGCCCAAAGCGCGGACGAGTGAAAAACGCCAGCAGATGGAAAATTGCCGGCTTCCACGCCGCTGAAATGCCAGGTGTAATTGTCTTCGCCGATGTTTTCGCGCTCGCGGATCAGGATAACCAATTCGTCGATATTTTTCAGGCTGCCTTCGCCGCCCGGCGAGTTCCAACGCGCCAGAATCTTCGCCATAGGCCAGGCCGCCCCGGCAGGTTGCGGCGCTGGGCGTAACATTCCAGCGCAAAGCAGACATCCGCCCGCGGTCGGCATCGTCGCTCATGCGGAAAGCCTGCCACAGCGCCCCGTCCAGCGCTACCGGACGCTCGTCGCCCTCCAGCCGCGCCTTGACCATCGCCAACGGCCGGAACGTCCAGCGGCCGAAACGCGCCCGCCCTCTTCGTCCCACGAATAAGACGCGCCGCTGTGGCGCGCTACATGTTCGGCCAGATGAGGCGGCAACCGTCCGCAGAAAATTGCGCCCTCGTGACTTTGCGCCAGCGTGTCGTAATCGGTGCCGGCGTTCTGGTGGATATGGCGCAGCAGCGACGAGGCAGCGTCAGGCTCACCGGCGTGAAGTCGGGGCGGATTTTCACAGCCCGGTAAACGCCATGCCGCCGGTAGGCAGGCGGCTTTGAGCAGGCACTCGAGCAGGTACTGTGTTGGTTTGCGGTCGTTGGTATTCATGAGGGCTTGGGCAGACGGAATCCGATCGGAAAAAACAGACGGCGCATTATAACCGCGCCCGCCCACGCCATGCGCCGCCGCATGCAAAAAGCCGGCGCGCCGCAGCAGTTTGGCAACAGAAAAAGCAGCCTGAAGGCTTTTTCAGGCTGCTTTTTCTCGGCAACTGCGCAAGACTCTACCATTCGCTGCCGGCATTTTTCGCTGCCCGCCCGCATGCTGGCGGGCTTTTTCACTTCGCGGCAGGGATGAGGTGGCGGCGATTTGCCGGGCTTGATCGCTGCGGGCAAACCATTCCTGCTGATCCGCATCTTTTTCCCCTTGTTCGAAATAACGCTTTCGCGCGGCTTCGGCAGGCGCGCAGTGGCAGGATTTTGTCGGTGCAGGCCTGGTATTCGCGCCGCAGACGGGTTTTGTCCTTCAGCAGGCTGCCCACTTCGGCTTCTTCGAGGCGTTTGGTAACGCCAGATCAGCTCGCGGCACAGCGGGCTGGTGCGAAGGTCGCCGCCGCGGTACACAGGCTGCGCGCGGTCGATCTGCGCCAGATCCATTTGCCTGATTTTGGCGGTTTCGGCAGGTATCCGCGCTTTGTATTCGGCAATCGCGGCGCGGCAGCCGGGCGTCAACTGCGCGGCATCGGTTGCGCCGTCACACTCTTGCAAAATGGTACGCAGCAGCCCCTGAACCGTTGGCTGCGGCTGTCTCGCCACCGGCTGTCGCTGCGAGAGAAAAGGTCAAAAACAAAACTGCGCTTAGGATTTTTCTTCATGGATGGAATGGCTCCGTTGTTGGGGATGGGTTTCAGGCTGCTTTTGAGGACGCATGAAACGGTTTCGGGCAGCCTGAAAAACGGTTGTAACCGATTATAAGCGCCGTCATTTCCCGCGCAGGCGGTAAGAGAGTCGCGGGTACTTTGAGGTCGTCTGAAAGGACAGGCAGCCTGAAACCGGTTTTCCGTTTTTCAGGCTGCCTTTAGCGCGTTACTCGCCTGTTTTTTCGACGGGCTGCTGCTGCTCGAGGCTTTTGGCGATGCCGATGAGTTCTTGGAACTCGGCGGTGAAGCCGTAGGGATCTCGGCGCGGGTGGCGGCGGCCATTTTTCGATGGCACTCCAGTCGAGCTTGCCGTTTGTATTCGCCGCCGCGCGGTTGTTGGGCGTGAGGAGGCGGCAGCGAGGCGAGACGGGTGTCGGCGTCGGCCTGCGCCAGCGGAATGCTGCGGGCGGGTACAGGCGCTGTTCGATGAGTTTGCTCGCGCTTTTGGCTAGGGCAGTTTGTAGCACTGCTGACGTAGGCGTATTCGTTTTGCTGCCGTCTGCGGTGGGGGCTTTTTGGTAGCGGGAGCTGTCCAGCCAGCCGGTTTTTGCCTGCGGGATGATTTCGTAAAGGGCGGTGACGCGCTGTGGTCGAGCCGATGTCGCCGGCATCGACTTTGTCGTTGTTGAAGTCTTCGTTGCGTAGGGTGCGGTTGGTGTAGCCGACCAGGCGGTATTCTTTAACGGTGGCGGGGTTGAATTCGACTTGGATTTTGACGTCTTGGGCAACGCAGTGGCGAGGGTGGAAGTGAGCTGGTGTTGCGACTGCTTTCGCTTCTTTTTCGCTGTCGATGTGAGCTGATGGTTGCCGTCGCCCGCGTCGGCGATTTGTTCCATCATCTCTTCGTTGTAGTTGTCGGTACCGAAACCGAGGGGTACTGAGCGAGATGCCCGCTTTTTGCGTTTTTCGGCGACCATGGATTTGAGGGGTTTCGGTGTCGCACCTGCCGAGCGTTGAAGTCGCCGTCGGTGGCTAGCAGGATGCAGTTGATGCCGTTTTTAACGAAGGCTTTGCGCTTCGTCGCAGGCCATGCGTAGGCGCGCTCGCCCGATGTTGCGCCGCCGGCTTCCAGGCTGTTGACGGCGCGTAGGATGGTGTCTTTGTCTTTGCCGGAGTGGGCGGCAGCACGAGGTTTTCGCCGGATGCGTAGGTGATGATGGTAACTTTGTCCTGCGCTCCGAAGCTGCTGGGTAGAGCAGGCGCAGGGGCTTTTCACCAGCAGCGGTTGTCGGGCGAATTCATGCTGCGGAGACGTCCACCAAAAAGACAAGGTTGGCAGGCGGCAGGTTTTCTTGGCGGTGTCCTGCGCCTGGATACCGGATTTACGACGAGTTTGGCTTCAGGCTGCCACGGGGAATCGACAGTTTGGGTGTGGACGGCGAAGGGCGGCCGTCTTGCAGCAAAGTAGGGAATAGGGAAGTAGTTGACGATTTCTTCGATGCGCACGGCGTCTTTGGGCGGCAGGCGGCCGTTGTTGAGAAAGCGGCGCACGTTGGCGTAACTGCCGGTATCGACGTCGATGCTGAAAGGTGGAAACGGCTCTTGCAACGGCTCGACGGGGTTTTCAGGCTGCTTTTTGGTAGCGTTCGGCGGTCGGTGCGCAGGGGCGGGCCTGCAGCGGCGTGTGCGGCTGCGTCTGGCCGCCCATCATGGCGGCGATGGCGGCTTTGCTTTGCGCCGCGGAGTTGGCCGAACACGGTTACGCCGCCCGAGCGTGCTGCTGTGGCGCTTGGTTCGGCTTTGTACATCGCTTCCGCCTGTCCATCCCATCGGCCGCCAGCGCCGATCGCGCAACTTAGGATTCAGCGCTGGTTGCCGCAGGCGGCTTAAGCGCCAGCAGGAAATAAACCTGCAGCAAGCGGACGGTATAAAAACGGGTTTCATAGCACTTCCTTTATGGTTGGGGTGAACAAACGGGTGGCAGCCGTTTCAGGCTGCCTGAAAACTGAGTTCGCCGGCGGTTTATTGCGGCGGATTGCGCTCACCCCATTCGCGCAGGCTGATGTTCAGGGCGCGGATAGCGGGTTCGAGCAGGCCGGCCATTTCTGGCGGCGATGCGGCGTCAGGATGGTGTTTGGGGTCGTACACAAACTGGGCAAACAGCCTGTCAAGGCATGATTTCGCCGGCATCGGGCTTCAGCTGCCAGCGAGCCGCGGGACGGTTTTAATGTAGCCCAGGCGTTTTGGGCGTCCAGCAGATTGAGCCCGGCGCGTCGTAGCCGATGGCGATATGCAGCCTGAAATCGCGTTGGCGCAAACCGCCCTGCTCCCTTGCGCGCGCCACAGCACCAGCAGCACGTAAACGGCGTCGTCAAACCAAAACCTGCGCGCCGTCGGCCATGAGATAGGCGCGGCGGCGGCGGTGGGGCTGAAGCAGGCGGTAATCAGAGCGCCGAACAGCACAATCAGCCACAACAGATGCAGCCACACCAAAAACACCGGCACCACTGAAAACGCGCCGCTAAATCAGCCGGTAGCTGTTGAAATTGGCGATATAAAAAGCAAAACCCCCATTTTGGCGGCTTCCAGCAGCGCGGCAGTGAGCGCGGCGCCGATCAGGGGCGTTGGCGGCGGGAACCAGGCAGTTGGGCACCACACGGTAGAGCAGCCACAGGGTCAGCGTGGCCGAGCAAAAAGCGGCCGGGGATCTGGGATGCGCCGAGGCTGTTTCAGGCTGCCTGCCAGCCACGGCAGATGGGCATCGAGATATTCGGGACTGAGACACATACGCCGATGCCGACAAACTCACGGCAACCAGCACCGGCCCGAAAGTCAGCAGCAGCGCATAATCGGCAGGGCGATCAGCAGCGGGCGCGGCTTTTGGATGTTCCGAGATGCGGTTGAAGGTTTCGTCGATGGTCTGCACCAGCAGCAGCGACGAAAACGCCGCCATAAACGCCACGCCCACGGCGATGGCTGCCGGCCTGCTCGCGAAAAGCCCTGCAGATAGTCGGCACCGCCGCTGCGCCGCTGGGGAACGATAAGGCTGGTGATAAAACCGTTTAAGGCAGCCTGAAAACCGCTGAAGTCGGGCAGCGCGGTCAGCACCACCAACGTAACGGTCAGCAGGGGCACCAGCGCCAGCAGCGTGGTAAAGGTCAGACTGGACGCGACCTGCATCAGCGCACTTTTGAAAACGCCGCCAAACAAAGGCGGCGAATCAGGCGGCAAACGGGAAAATGCGGGTACAGCAGCTCGTTCATCATCAGATGGAAAAAGTCTTCTTGGGCGGGAGTGTAAAGCAGCTGGTTGACGCGATCGCGGTCGAAAGCGGCATCCAGCATGGCGATGAAATCGTAAACGTAGTTGCGGATCAGGGCGTCGCCGCGCAGCAGATCTGCACGGCACCCGCTCGAACAGGCGGCCGGCGTCGCGCATCACAATACCGGCATCAGCATCGTCGTGGGCATCGCGGTTGGGCAGGCCGACGCCCAAACCGAGACGGACGTGAGGTTTTTCAGCAAATCGTCATCGTCCGCCGCCAGCGCCACGCGATAATCCGCCACCCGACCACGGCCAAAGGCGCGCGCCAACACGGTACCGGCGTCAAAGCTGAACCCGTAAGCCAGCAGCGGCTCGTCGGCCAAATCGCGCAGCGTGATTTCGAGCAGCGTGGTAAAACGGTGCGACGGCGGCTACAAACACTGCATAATGCCATTGCCCGCACGGCAGGGCTGCCGACATCAGCCGGGCAAGTCGGGCAAATCGCCAGAAAGCGCCAAATCGGCTTCGCCGCGGTACACCATATCGGCCACTTCCTGCGGACTGCCGCATTTTGATGTTTAAATGAACGTCGGGATAATCCGCGGTAAAGCGGGCAACGGTTTCAGGCAGCCTGAAACGCGCCAATATGCCGCTAGTATAAAGATCAGGCTGCCGCTGCGCGTGCCGGTGAATTCGCCGCTGATGTTTTTAATGTTTTGAACTTCGCGCAAAATCTGCTCAGCGGTTTCCAAAATCGCCTGCCCCGGCTGGGTAACCGATACAATGCGCTTGCCGCTGCGGATAAAAATCTGCGTGCCAGCTCCTCCTCCAAAAAGCCGTATCTGCTTGGACACACCGGGCTGGGAAGTAAACAGCGCCTCGGCCGCTTCCGAAACGTTCAGATGCGGCGGAAAACCTCCACCGCATGCGCACATGCTGTAATTTCATAGTGGTTTTGAATTTTTGGCAAAAATGTAAATAAAGCGCGCAAATGTAGCATGCGCACCGCAATAAATCAAAAACTCGAATTCGCCTGCTTTTTCTGTTGCGTATTGCAGCGCAATTTTGCCCGCAAAACCCACCGCGGCACCGCAAAATATATGACAAAGAACAGCCAGTTGTGCATTATTAAAGTCAATGCCAAACGCTTTGGCAAACCGCATTTCTATTGACAGAACGCATGCAGGTTCTTATAGTAGACGCGGTTAAATTCAGGTTTAGCAAAGCGCCGCCAACACGGCACTCAGACCTCCTATACTAGGCGGAAGTTCTGTATCCTCCGCCCCACAAATCATTTTTGATGAGGGAATAACAATGACTAAACAGTTGAAATTAAGCGCAATGATCGTTTGCCCTGCTGCTTCTTCCAGGCGCTATGGCTCACGAACAAAACGCCTACGGTTACACCACCAGCCAAGAATCCGGCGAAGTGGTTCGCAACAGCTACAACGAATGCTGGGAAAACGGCTTCCTGAACAAAGCCGAAAACGGCCTGGTTGAATGTGGCGACCGTCGGCCCGAAAGCTCGCCCAGCGAACCGCAACCCGAACCGCAATACAAAGAGGAAGTGGTTAACCTGTCCAGCAACTTCCTGTTCGGCTTTGACAAAAGACACTCTGCGCACTGAAGCCGTTCAAACTCTGGACAACCTGGTTCAACGCCTGTCTGACACCCGCGTAGAATCCGTACGCGTAGAAAACTAACACCGACTTCATGGGTACCGAGCGGTACAACCAAGCTCTGTCTGAGCGCCGTGCTAATGTTGTGGTCAACTACTGACCAGCCACGGCGTACCTGCCGGCAAAGTGTCTGCAGTTGGTCTGGGCGAAAGCCAAGCCCGCATGACCGAGAGCTGCCAAGCCGAAGTTGCGAAACTGGGCAAAAAGTATCCAAAAGCGACGCTCTGCCCTTATCGCATGTATCGAGCCGGATCGCCGCGTGAGACGTACGCATCCGCTCTCTGATTACCCGCAGTACAATAATCCGTTTCCAAAGCGCGATTAAACGGCCGGACTCCCAAAAGGAGTCCGGTTTTATTCCCTGCTGCCAAAGCGCCGGCAATAATGTTAGAATCTGCCCGCGTTCAACCGGATGTCCGACAGTTTTTCCGTCTCCGGAAATACCGATGCCGCTTTTTCCCTCCGCGCTGTTGCCAACAGCCCAATTTTTGAAAGAAAGAGACTTATGAGCGAACAAGACCAAGAGCAACAACAATCGGTTTTTACCATTGAAAAACTGTATGTAAAAGATTTGTCTTTGGAAGTGCCGCACGCACCGCAAATCTTTTTGGAACAGAAAACGCCAAGTAGATCTGCGCATCAGCACCGACAGCAAACCGGTTGAAGACGGCTTCTACAGAGTGCAGCGTAACCGCCACCGTTACCGCCAAACTCTCCGACGGCCGCGTGGTTTTCCTGAACAGAAGTGCCCAATCCGGCATCTTCCGTCTATCCAACATTCCGGGAAGACGACATCAAACTGCTGCTCGGCGTAGCCTGCCCGAATATTCTCTACCCTTACGCCCCGCGAAGTGGTTTTCTTCCACCATCAGCCGCGCCAGTTTCCCGCCGGTTCTGCTGGCTCCGGTAAACTTTGAAGCCATGTACCAACAAAGCGAAGAACAGGCTGCCCAATAAGTAAGCAGGCTTTCCACGCAAAAAGCAACAGCCGAATGCCCAAGCGCATTCGGCTGTTTAATTTCAGGCTGCCTGAAACGAAAAGAGCAGCCTGAAAATGTTTTTGGGCAACCACCTACTGCTCCGCTCCACGCAGCTGCTTCAGCCACGGCAACCAAAGTCGGGCGCAGTACGCGGTCGTTCATCGCATAACCTTTTTCAGCACGCCGACCACGGTGCCGGCTTCCTGTTCGCTCGGCACTTCACCATCGCCTGATGGCGGTGCGGGTCAGGTTTGTCGCCTGCCGCTACGCGGATTTCCTGAATATTGGTAGCTTCAAACGCCTTGTTCAGCTCGTTCAAAGTCATGCTCACACCCATTTTCAAAGCATCGAAATTACCGCTCTGATCGAGCAAAGCCATTTCCAGATAATCTTTAACCGTCAGCATTTCGGCGGCAAAGCGCTGGGCAGCGAATTTATGCGCGGCCTGCAGCTCTTCCTGATGGCGGCGGCACAGATTTTGCTCGTTGGCCAAAGCCCGCAGCTGTTCGTCTTTCAGCATGCCTTCAATTCGGCCACGCGCGCCTGCAGCTCTTCATGGCTGAGTTCGGCAGCCTGCTGCTCGGCGGTTTCGACAGTTTCGGGATTCTGGTTTTGTTCGGTCATGGTTTTGCCCTTTTTGAACGGATTGGTGAATTTCATATGCACGCCTATATAAAGGTTGGATGCTGCGGTTTCAAGCGTTGGAAAACAAAATAGGCAGCCTGAAAACGGTTTTTCAGGCTGCGCCCTGGGCTCCAGCGCGGGACGTTTATTCCGCCAGCAGCTCTTCGGGTTTGACCTTGTCGCCGTAAACCGGCTTCAGGGGTTTTCTCGTAGGCCGCTTTCGAGCTTGCCGTTTTCTTCAATTCTGCCACTTCTTGGTTCACCCAGTCCAGCAGCGCTTTATCGCCTTTGCGTACCGCGGGGCGATGTTCTCGGCCGGGCCGATGTTGCCGATGAGTACTTCAAAGCCGGGGTTTTTCTTTCGCCCATGCCCACAGCAGCGCATTGTCGTGCGCCAGCGCCACGCCGCGGCCGTCTTTCAGCGCGTCGAAAGTTTCGGTATTTTTGGTCGTATTTCAGCAGTTTGACTTCAGGGATGGTTTTTGCTGAAAGAACGCATCGGCAGTCGTGCCTTTGTTTACCAGCGGTGTTTTGTCTTTCAACTGCGCGACATCGGTGATTTTTCGCTTTTTCCGGCGACACCACGCCGAGCGCCACTTTCATATACAGGCTGGCAAAATCAACCACTTCCGAGCGCTCGGGCGTTTGCGTGAAGTTGGCGAGAATCAAATCCACTTTGCCGGATTTCAGGTATTCGACGCGGTTGGCCGCTTCGGTCAGCACGAATTCAACCTTGTCGGGACTGCCGAGCAGATCGGTGGCCATTTCTTTGGCGATTTCGACATCAAAGCCCTGGTTTTTGGCCGTTGGCGTCCACATAGCCGAAGGGCGGCTTGTCGCCGAAAACGCCGATGCGGATTTTGTCGTTGGCACGGATGGAGCTAAGCGTGTCGCCGCCGGCAGCCTGCTGCGGTTGGCTGGCCGATTCGCCGCCTTGTCCGTCGCAGGCGGCTAGCCGAAGCTGAGCGCTACGGCAGCCAATATGCTTTTTCAAACTGGGATTCAGGTACATGGTTTCTACTCCGTCGGATAATAATCGTGATGTGCGGCGTTTCAGGGCAGCCTGAAAAATTCTGCCGCGCCGGTTTGGGCGGTTCGGTCTGCCGTTTGGCAGGCAACCGATACCGCGGAGCGATCTAACAGCTTGCGCAAGCGCGCTTAGGAGCAATCGCTTCTATACGATATGCCCTTTCAGGCTGCCTGAATGCAAAAACCAAACGAGCAGCCTGAAAAGTTTTTCAGGCTGGCACTTTAGACGATGCCCAACCGCTTAACGCAGCTGGTAGTTCGGCGCTTCTTTGGTAATCTGCACGTCGTGAACATGCGATTCGCTCATGCCTGCCGGTGATTTCGACGAACTGGGCTTTTTCGTGCATTTCGGCAATGCTGGCGCAGCCGAGATAGCCATGCTGGGCGCAGGCCGCCGACGAGCTGGTGGATAATCTGCACAATCGGCCCTTTATAAGGCACGCGGCCTTCGATGCCTTCGGGAACGTGTTGTCGGCGCTTTCCTGTTTGTCTTGGAAATAGCGGTCGCTCCGAACCCTGGCTCGTGGCACCGAGCGAACCCATGCCGCGATAGGATTTTGTACGAGCGGCCTTGATGGAAAGCTCGATTTCGCCCGGGGGCTTCTTCGGTACCGGCAAACATGCCGCCGAGCATCACGCAATGGGCGCCGGTCGCCAGCGCTTTGGCAATGTCGCCGGAAAAACGGATGCCGCCGTCGGCAATTACTGAAATACCGGTGCCTTTGAGCGCTCGGACACATTGTGCACCGCAGTCAGCTGCGGCACGCCGACACCGGCGACGATGCGGGTGGTGCACAGATCGAACCGGACCGATGCCACTTTCACCGCGTCGGCACCGGCTTTGGCCAAATCAAGCGCGGCGGCGGCGGTGGCGATGTTGCCGCCGATTACCTGAACCTGCGGGAAATTCTGTTTGACCCAGCGCACGCGGTCGATCACGCCCTGGCTGTGGTAGTGGGCGGTATCGACGACAATCACGTCCACCCCGCTACCAGCGCGCGCACGCATCTTCGAGTTTCGCCGCCGGTGCCGACGGCTGCGCCGACGCGCAAGCGACGCCTTCGCTGTCTTTATTGGCATTGGGAAATTCGGTGTTTTTAATGATGTCTTTCACGGTAATCAGACCACGCAACTCGTCGCGCTCCGTTCAGCACCAGCACGCGCTCAACCTGTGGCGGTGCATCGGCTCGCGCGCTTCGTCGATGCCGATGCCTTCCGGCACGGTAACCAAATCGGCACGAACAGTCATAATCGCGGAAACCGGCTGGTCAAATCGGGTTTCAAACCGCAAATCACGGTTGGTAACCAAAGCCGACCACTTTGCCGTCTTTTCACCACCGGCAGGCCGGACAGTTTTGCGTTTGCGCTCGGCGCGCATCGCCAGCAAATCGCCGATCAGCATATCGGGCGCCACGGTTACCGGATCTTTAACCACGCCGCTTTCGTGGCGCTTCACTTGCGCACCGCCAGCGCCTGCTGTTCGATCGTCATGTTTTTATGGATGATGCCGATGCCGCCTTCCTGCGCCATCGAAATGGCCGAGACGCGCTTCGGTAACGGTATCCATCGCCGCAGAGACGGCGGCAGATTCAAAAGTAATTTCGCGGGTAAGGAGTTTTGAGCGAGAGCATCGCGGGGAAGAACTTGAGGTGTGCCGGCACCAGAAGAACATCATCAAAAGTATAGGCTTTTTCTGCGATACGCATTTTATCTACCTTTGGCGGTTTTGCTTAAAATGCACGTGATTGTAACATATTTGCCCCGCTAAAGGCAGCCTGAAAAGGGTTTCCCATGACGGGCACGGCACAACCAGTACAATCCCGAGATTATCTGCATCCTACTGAAAAACAGCAAAGGGAAACATTATCATGATGAAAAACTGCTCGCCGCCGCCGTACTTCGGTAGTATCCGCCGCCGGCACCGCCGCCGACAACGAAAGTGTCTACTGGAAAGGAAAAAGCGGCAACTCCTGCGCCGACACGCCCGCAACATGCTGATGGGTCGTACCAACGTACTCAACGTGCGCACCAACACCGTGATTCCGCCCACCAAACCGGCCGCCGCACCTCAGAGCCCTGGCCGAGCGCCAGGGCGCAGCTGAATCGAAATCACTGAGCAAAACAAAAATTGAAGAAGAAAACGCCAAACGCGAACAGAAACCAAGGCCGAGAACTGCAAAAATGGCGCGCATGAACCGCGACAACGCCGCCCGCAGCTCCAAATCCCGCGGCGACTTGGTTCAGCGTTACGACTCCGATATCGCCAAATACTGCCAATAAGCCCGCACGCGGCCTGCAACAGGCAGCCTGAAACTTTTTCAGGCTGCCTGTTCTTTATCCGAATCCAGCAGCCTGAAAAAGCTTCCCATCTCTACAAAAGGCTGATACGAATCTCCGGTCTGATTATCCGTGCCGCCACCCGCAACGTGTTTTCAGGCGGCCTGAAAACCAACTGCAACAATTGCTTCCCAAACGCCGAATCAAACGCAGCAGCCTGAAACCTTGTTCCGGTTTTCAGGCTGCTTTTGATCAACTTTATTTACAGCGAACGCGCCACTTCGACGATGTCGAAGCATTCCGAAAGCTGGTCGCCTTCCATGATTTCGTTGTAGCCCGCTGATCATCAGGCCGCACTCGAAGCCCATGCGTGCTTCTTTGACGTCGTCTTTGAAGCGTTTGAGCGAGGAGAGTTCGCCCGGTGTGGATAACGACGTTGTTGCGGATTAGCGGATGTGCGAATCGCGTTTGACCACGCCATCGGTAACCATACAGCCGGCGATGTTGCCACTTTGGACACGCTGATGACCTGGCGGATTTCCACCGTGCCGGTAATCTGCTCTTTCTCTCCGGCGCCAGCGTACCGCTCATGGCGGCTTTTACATCATCGCCGATGGCGTCGTAGATGATGTTGGCAGTAGCGGATTTTCCACGTCTTCGTTTTCGGCCAGCTTGCGGCGGAGGAAATCTGCGCGCGTTGAAGCCGATGATTGAAGGCGCCGGAGGCAATCGCCAGATTGACGTCGGATTCGGTGATGCCGCCGACGCCGCTGCAGCAGCACGTTGACTTTCACTTCGTCGGTGGACGGTTTTTCAGGCTGCCGGCGCTTCGTAAGAGCCTGCACGTCGGCTTTGATGATGACCGACACGGCGATTGCGCCTGGCTTTCGCCCATGTTGTTGAACATGTTTTTCCAGCGGCGGCCTGCTGTTGTGGCCAGACGCACGTCGCGGTATTTGCCTTGGCGGAACAGGGCGATTTCGCGGGCTTTTTCTCGTCGGCCAACACCATGGCATCTTCGCCTGCGTTGGGACGTCAGACAAACCGAGGATTTCCACGGGGAATCGACGGACCGCTTCGCTGATGGCTTTGCCGTTTTTCGTCGGTCATGGCGCGGATTTTGCCAAACGCCGTACCGGTAAAGAGCATATCGCGCTTTTTCAGCGTACCGCTCTGCACCAACGGCGTGGCGACGGCGCCGCGTCCTTTGTCGAACGCTTCGACGATGATGCTTTTGGCGGGCGCGGCGACGGGGGCTTTTCAGTTCGAGCACTTCGGCTTCGAGCAGCACGGCTTCGAGCAGGGGCGTCGATGTTGGTGCCTGGCAGATACGTCGACAAACTGCACGTCGCCGCCCAAGCCTGGTCGATCACTTCGTGCGCGGTCAGCTCTTGGCGGATGCGCTCGGGATTGGCGGCGTCCTTATCGATTTTTGTTGACGGCAGCGACAATCGGCACGCCCGCCGCTTTGGCGTGGGCGATGGCTTCGATGGTTGCGGCATTACGCCGTCGTCGGCAGTACACGCAGAAATTACGATGTCGGTGGCTTTCGCACCGCGCGCACGCATGGCGGTAAAGGCTTCGTGGTCCCGGGGTATCGAGGAAGGTAACGACGCCGCGCGGGGTAGTCCACGTGGTGAGCGCCGATGTGCGGGTGATGCCGCCCGCTTCGCCCTGCTACCACTGGCGCGGCGGATGTGAGTCGAGCAGCGAGGTTTTACCGTGGTCGGCGTGACCCATCACAGTGGCGACGGGCGGACGCGGCAGGGCTTCGGCATCGCTCTGTGCTGCTCACTCTTCCAAGAAGGCTTCCGGATCGTCGGCGGCAGCCGGTTTGCCGATCGTGACCGAGTTCTTCCACTCACAATCAGCGCGGTGTCTCTGATCGAGCGATTGGTTGATGGTGACCATCATGCCCATCTTCATCGGGGCTTTGACCACTTCCACGCCTTTCACCGCCATTTTGTGTGCCAAATCGGCCACGGTGATGGTTTCGGGCACCAGCACTTCGTGCACCACCGGCTCGGTCGGTGCTTGGAAACTGCAATGCTGTTGGGCTCAGAGTTTGAGTTTTCTTACCTTTTTGCCGCCGCGCACGTCGTCGTCGCGGCCGGCGTTCTGATCGCAGCCGCCCTTGCCGCCTTTGCCTGGCGTTGCGGCCTTGGCCTTCGTCGTCGCGGCTGTTGCGACGTTCGTCTTTTTACGGCTGTTGCCGCTGCCGGAATCATTCAGGGCTGCCTGAGACTCAGTTTGGCGGCAGACGGAGCGCTTTGGGCAGACGCGTCACAGCAGGTTTTTCCTGACAGGCTGGCGCTGCGCTGGGCGCCTGCCGCGGCACGGGCTTTCTTCCTGCGCCTGTTTTTCGCGGCTTCGCGGCGGGCCTGACGCTCGGCGCGTTCGAGTTTCGCGCTGCAGTTTTTCCTGATGCTCACGCAGAGCGACGGCACGGCGCTCTTCTTCGGCACGGCGCTCTGCTTCGGCAGCGCTGGCGACTTCAACCGGCTGCTGCGGCTCTTCCGGCGGCTATGGCCTTTTTCTTGCGGCGGCCTTTGGCGCCTTCGTCACCTGCGGCTGCGGTTTTCAGGCTGCTTATCGGCTGCCACGGCAGTGGCGAGGCTCGCTTACATCAGTTTCAGGCTGCTCAGGGGCAACAGTTTCGGCAGGCGTTTGCAGCGCAGCGTTTTGCTTCAGCAGCCGCTTCGCTTTGCTCTTCTGCCGGCGCTGCGTTTGCTGTCGACGGCCGCTCAGACAGGCGGCTTCGCTTCTGCTGGCGCGTGCTTCGGCGCGGGCGGCTTCTTCGGCGGCATCGGGCTGCGGTTCGGCAGCCTGAAGCGCCTGCTCAGCACGCGCCTGCGCCAGAATCTCCCTCGCTGGACGGCACCACCACCTTGCGGCTGCGGCGCTTGGTGGCCACTCGACGGAACCGATGGTTTTCACTTCGGTTTTGGTGCGCGACAACGCGGATGGTGCTGCTGGTATCGTTGGTGCGGCGCAGATAAGCCAGCAGTGCGGCTTTGTCGTCTGCTGTGCATGCTGATCGCTGCCGCCGACTGTTTTAGTACGCCGGCGTTTCAACTGCTCCAACAAATCGGCAACGTTTTTCAGCTCGGCGGCAAATTGTTCTACGGTATTACTCATGTGTGTTCGGCCCCTTTATTGTTGTTGTTCCGCCTGCCCGTTGCCGCTGTCTTCTTCAAACCAGTGGGCGCGGGCGGCCATATGTATCGAGTTTTGGCTTCTTCTTCTTCGATGCCGGTGATTTCAATCAGCTCGTCAATCGACAGCTCGGCCAAATCGTCGCGGGTAGTGATTTCGGCATCGGCCAAATCGCGCAGCATGTCTTAGTCAACCCCTTCCAGGTGCGCAGATCTTCGGCGATATTGTCGAGAGTTTTTCCTCGGAAGCAATGGTACAGCGTGAGAATCGCATCGCGGGCACGGCTGCGCGGGGTATCGACGGTTTCCTGATCAAACCTTCGATTTCAACAACTCTTCAGCCGGCACATAAGCCGCTTCTTCCAAGGTAGTAGCCTTCCTGCACCAGAATATTGGCGGTGTCTTCGTCGGCATTCAGGTGCTCGACAAACAGGGCGCGGTTGTGCGTCTTCCGCGGCGTGGCGCTCTTTGGCCTCTTCCACGGTCATAATGTTCAGCTCTTTGCCGGTCAGCTCGGCGGCCAAACGCACGTTCTGGTGCGCTGCGGCCAATAACCAGCGCGAGGCTGGTCTTCGGCAACGATTACGTCCACCGATTCGCGGCCGTCGTCGCTTTCGTTGATCACGATGCGGCTGACTTGGGCGAGCGACAGGGCGTGATCACGAGTGCGCGGTATCCATCGACCACAGCACGACCATCGATGCGCTCGCCGCCCAATTCGTTGGAAACGGCATTGACGCGGGCGCCGCGCACGCCGATGCAGGTGCCCTGCGGATCGATGCGCTGGTCGTTGGCCTTAACGGCGATTTTGGCACGCTGCTAGGATCGCGCGCCACGCCGCGGATATCGAGCAGGCCGTCGCCGATTTCCGGCACTTCCTGCTCAAAGAGATGGCGCGAAATTCAGGCTGCGTACGGCTCAGAATGACTTGTTTGCGACCGCCGTTAAATTCTTCCACCCGCAAAAACGGGGCGCGGATGCGATCGCCATCGTACGAGCTGGGTTTTCGCGCGCGGCATTTCCTGACGCGGCAGCAGCGCATCAGTTTCGGTGCCAGCTCGACGATAATGCCCTGACGCTCAACTCGCTTGAGCCGTACCGACACACGATATCAGAGCGGTTTTGCCAGGAAAGTGGACAGAATCTGCTGCGCGCTCGGCATCGCGGATGCGCTGCAGGATGATTTGTTTGGCGGTTGCGCGGCTTGGCGACCAAAACTTTCGTTAGCAACTCTTCTTCGTAGTAATCGCCCACGGCAAACTGTCGATGCCGGGAATTTCTTCCTGAATCTGCTCGATGGTTTTCCAGTTCAGGATAGGTATAGGCTTCGTCTTCCACAATCAGCCACCGGCGGAAAAGTCTGGTAGCTGCCGGTATCGCGGTCGATCTCCACGCGCACGTCCATATGCTCGCGCTCGGCCTTTTTCTTGGCGGCGATGCCCAAAGCAAATTCAAAGCACCGGAAATACGATTTCGGCATCAACGTTCTTCTCACTGGCCAAGGCTTCGGTCGCTGCAAAATCTCGCGGCTCATGTTGTCTCCTGTTTATCCGCCGTGCGGTTAAAATTTAAATTCCGGCTTGATTCGGGCGCGGTCGATATTGGAGAAAGTTCGATGGCAACGGTCTTGCCGTCGAAAGACAGGCCAATACATCGTTGTCAAAACCCTCGATGCGGCCGATAAAGTTTCTGCCCGTCACCGGCAAGCGGGTTTTCAACGATCAGGCTGCCTGAAAAACGCACGAAGTCGGCTGCTTTTCTTCAAAGGGCGGTCCAAGCCGGGGCTGGACACTTCCAGATTGCGGTAGTCGATGTCTTCCACCGCAAACAAAGCGGCTCAGGTGGTTGCTGACGGTAGCGCAGTCTTCCACGGTAATGCCGCCTTCTTTGTCGATAAATACGCGCAGGGTGCCGTGGGCATCCAATTCGGAATCCACCAGCTCGTAACCCAAACCCGGCGGGGTTTTGTCTAAAATTGCTGAATATCCATTTACATCTGCTATAAAAACAAAAATGGCCTGCGGGGCCATTTCTCAGTTAAAGTAAACATGAAAATTTTGCGGATTATAACCGTTTAATCACAAAAAGAAAAAGCGGGCAAATATCTTTAATTTGCCTTTTCAGGCTGCCTGAAAAGAGCCCCAAAAATAAAACTAAAAACGATATTTCAACAAATATTTGTTCGAAACCATCCCGTTTTCACGCACATTCTTTTGACAAACGCCGACTATAATGCCCGCTTTGTGCCGCCCGGGTGGCGAAACTGGTGAGACGCGGGGACTCAAAAATCCCCGCCGCAAGGCGTGTCGGTTCGAGTCCGACCCCGGGCACTACCGTGAAAAAGACCGCAAACCGCGGTCTTTTTATATTCCGTCTATCACAATGTGTCGCAAATGAAAAGCAGAGAAAAGCCTGCTGATGTAGCAGGCTTTTCTAATGTAGTGCCGACAATGAGACTTGAACTCGCACGACCTACGGTCACTACCCCTCAAGATAGCGTGTCTGCAATTCCACCATGTCGGCAATAGACTTTAACTCAGTTGTTTTGCTCCGGATGCCGGCTGCTGCTGGCTGGGAGTGGTATGGCCTGCGGCCGGTTGTTTTCTGCTTCACGCTGCTGAAATCCAGTGTGGTGCCGGCGGCATTGGGTGGATGTAGCTCAGCGAGTGCGAAGCAAAAGAATACTGCGGCGGCGATGGCGGTCATCCGGGTTAGGAATGTAGCGTTACCGCCCGAACCGAGCCACGCCCTGCGCGCTGCCAGTACCGCTCAAACCGGCTCGGCATCTGCCCTTTGCCCTGCTGCATCAAAACCAGCACGATAATCGACAAAGAGGAGAAAATATTAATAATCCAAATCAGGGTCTTAAACGCTACCATAATGTTTTCAAGCTTCTTGTGCGGCGCGAATAATAGCGCTGAAAGATTCGTATTTCAGCGATGCGCCTCCGACAAGTGCGCCATCGACATGCGGGCACGCTAAAATTTCGGCGGCGTTCTTTTCATTAACGCTGCCGCCGTAAAGGACGCGGATATTAACACCTTCACCACACAATAACAAGACTTCGCGGTAAATAAATTCGTGCATATCGGCAATCTGCTCTTTTTGTGGCAACTTTTTCCGGTGCCGATCGCCCAAACCGGCTCGTATGCGACAGCAAAATTCTTGGTCGGCAGCCCTTTCAATACCGACAACTGGTAAGCCACGGCTTCTTTTTCGCGCCCGTCTTGCGCTCTTTCCAAGCTTTCGCCCACGCACAGCAGCGGCGTAATGCCGGCTTTCAGCACGTTTTTCGATTTTTGTGGCGCTGGGTATCGTTTTTTCATTGAAATACAGGCTGCGTTCGGAATGGCCGATCAGCACGATGTCCACGCCCACATCAGCAGCATTTCGGCGGACACTTCACCGGTATAGGCGCCCTTGCCGGCAAAGCGGCTGACGTCTTGGGCGCAAGTGCGGATGGGATTGTCGAGAACAATCTGCACCGCGTTGAAAGCCTGCAACAGATAAACCGTAGGCGGCGCGATGCCGATGCAGACGCGCGGCATTTCCGGCAGCGTCCGCAAATTGTGCACAAAGCATTGTTGTCCTGCAGCCGGCAGTTCATTTTCCAGTTGCCGATCACCCATTTCTGCTGCCAAACCGATCCGTCCATCCCAATTCCTCTCGTTACCAAGCCTTGCGGCAAAACGGCGGGCATTGTACTCGAATTCCCCGCACCGCCCAGCTGCGCCGGCCGGCAAAGCAGCCTGAAAACGCAGCGAAGCGGCATGCTTCGCCGCGCTGCCGTCCGCCGGCAGATTCGGGTATCATGGCGCTTTTTTTGCCGGCTGCCGCAGCTCTTTCAGGCAGCCTGAAAACATCATGTATCCGTTACTCGACCGATCCGCAATCCCGACTACGCCGGCATGATTCGCCGCAATGCCCGCCGACTTCCCTCCACCCGAGACAGGCGCTGCTTGACGAAATTCTCGAACGTTTCGACTTCGATGTCGTCCAAGAGCAGGCGCTGGTGCAAGCGGTGATGCAGCAAAGCCGCTTCGACCCCAACGCTTCGCACATCGACTACGAAGATGAAGACGAAGAAAACCACCCTGATCTGTCCGCACTGTCTCAACCCGCCCGTACCGCCGTGCGCGCGCTACTATATGTGGCGCGAAGGCGGCCGCCGTTAAGCGCCCAAAACCAGACGGAAGCCCGCCATGTCCAAACAAAACCGTCCAACTCAAAATCGTCCGCCCGCAAATGCAGGGAGCGCCGCCGCGTTACGCCGCAGGGCTCCGCCGGCGCTGGATGCACGCCTGCATCGAGCGCGAACTCATTCTCCAACCCGGCCACAAAACCGAGCTAGTCCCCACCGGCATCGCCATCCATCTCAGCTGATGCCAATCTGGCGGCGATGATTCTGCCGCGCTCGGCAGGGGCACAAACACGGCATCGTTCTCGCGATCTCGTCGGCCTGATCGACTCCGACTATCAGGGCGAACTGATGGTTTTCGGTATGGAACCGCGGCCAGCGCCTTTACCGTCCAACCTTTCGAGCGGATTGCGCAGATGGTGATTGTGCCCGTGGTTCAAACTGCTTTTGAAGTGGTTAGCGACTTTTGCTGCCAGCGAGCGGCGAAGGCGGCTTCAGCAGCACCAGCGCGGCTGAAACGCATGAACGGCAAAGCCCTCCTGCGCCAAGCCCTGCGCCGCCGGCGTGCCGCCCTGTCGCCGGCCGAAAAACAGACGCGCCGATACAGGCCAACCGCCTGCTCAAGCGCTTTATCCGTCGTGGCAAACGCATCGCCGTGTATTGGTAGGTGGGCAGCGAAATGCGGCTCGACAACTTTATCCGCAGCGCCCGCCGCCGCGCAGTCTATCTGCCCTATATCGACAGCCGTTCGCTGCGGCTGTGGTTTACCCCTACCCTGCCGGCAAGGCGAAAACCGAGGCACCCGCGCGGCAAAAGCAACCCTGAAAATCGCAGTTTGCCGGTCGGAAAATCCGTGCCGAACGGCTGCACGCCACTGCTGCCGCTGGTCGGCATCAACTCGCGGCTACCGGCTCGGCCAGGGCGGCGGTTACCACGACGTCAGCCTCGGTGCCACGCGCGGGGCGGCTGCAGCCGAATCGGCATCGGCTTTGCCTGCCAGCTTTGCGACGACTTCCCCACCGAAGTACACGACATCCGCGCCGATTATTTCGTCGCGAGCGCGGCATTACCGTTTTTCACAGCAAATAGTTTTCAGGCTGCCTTTGTCTGAAAAAGCAGCCTGAAAACGTCGGGCAGTAAACCGCACCTGAAGCAGGTGCGGTTTTTATTGGGGGTGGCTGATGGGGCTCAGAACCCACGACAACCGGAATCACAATCCGGGGCTCTACCAACTGAGCTACAGCCACCGTAAAAACTTTTTGGCGCGCCCGACAGGAATCGAACCTCGTAACCCCGACTTAGAAGGTCGGTGCTCTATCCAGTTGAGCTACGGGCGCATTCGCTTGCGGGCTTAGAATTTCATGTGGTCGGGGCGGTGGGATTCGAACTCACGACCCTCTGCTCCCAAAGCAGATGCGCTAACCAGGCTGCGCTACGCCCCGCATGAAAGGGCGAAATATACAGCGGCAGCCTGAAGAGCGTCAAGACGCGCGCCGGCGTTTTTACAGGATTTTTATTTTTACAAACGATTCTCGCCACGCTTTTCAGGCTGCCTGAATACCTCCGGCAGCGCTCGAAAAGCGCACGGCGGCGGCGTTCCATTAGAATACCGCCTTTGCCATTTCTTTACATACGGGAACCGATATGCTCGACATCCAACTGCTCCGCGCCGATCCCGCCGCCGTTGCCGCTAAAGCTGGCGCAGCGCGGCTGCTTTGACAGCACCGCATTTTGAAAACATGGAAGCGCAGCGCAAACAGCTGCAAACCGCCACCGAAGAGCTGCAGGCGCAGCGCAACAGCGCTTCCAAGCAAATCGGCGCCCTCAAAGCGCCAAGGCAAGCACGCCGAAGCCGAAGCGGCGATGGCTGAAGTCGCCCGCATCAAAGACAGCCTGATCGCCAACGAAGCGGCGCTGGCGCAAATCCAGCAGGAATTAGAAGCGTGGCTGGTACCGCCGTTCCCAACCTGCCGCACGAAAGCGTGCCGGTGGGCGAAGCGAAAACGACAATGTGGAAGTGCGCCGCATCGGCACGCCGCGCGAATTTGATTTTTACCGTTCGCGACCATGTTGATTTGGGTGAAAAACTGGGCTTGGTTTGAAACCGCCGCCACACTCTCCGGCGCCCGCTTCAGCCTGATGAAAGGTCCGATTGCCCGCCTGCACCGCGCGCTGGCGCAGTTTATGCTCGACACTCACACACCCGGCAGCACGGCTGCACCGGATGCTACACGCCCTATATCGTCAACGATTCGGCGCTGTTCGGCACCGGCCAGCTGCCCAAATTCGGCGAAGACCTGTTTCACGTTGACCCGTGGCGGCGATGAAAGCCAAGCACCATGTATCTGATTCCCACCGCCGAAGTAACGCTGACCAATACCGTAGCCGGCCAAATCCTACCGGAAAAAGCCCTGCCGCTGAAACTCACCGCCCACTCGCCCTGTTTCCGCAGCGAAGCCGGCTCGCACGGCAAAGACACGCGCGGCCTGATCCGCCAGCACCAGTTCGACAAAGTGGAAATGGTGCAAATCGATACACCCGATCAGTCTTACGCCGCGCTGGAAGAGATGGTCGGCCACGCTGAAAACTATTCTCAAACGCGCTCGAACTGCCTACCGCGTGATTACCCTGTGCACCGGCGACATGGGCTTCGGCGCGGCCACCTACGATTTGGAGTGTGGTGCCCGCGCAAAGACACCTACCGCGAGATTTCCAGCTGCTCAAACTGCGAAGACTTCCAAGCCCGCCGCATGAAGGCGCGCTTTAAAGACGAAAGAACGGCAAAAATCGCCTGGTGCACACGCTCAACGGCTCGGGTCCTGGCCGTCGGCCGCGCTTTGCGGCGGTGCTGAAAACCACGCAAAACGCCGACGGCAGCATCAACATCCTCGCCGCTCTGCGCCCGTATTTGGGTGCTGGAAAAACTGGAAGCCTAAATGGTCTGCCAAACACCAAACGCCGAAGCTTTTCAGGCTGCCTTCGAATCATCGAAGGCAGCCTGAAAATTTGGTGTTGCATTTCGCGTTTCAGGCAGCCTGAAACACGGGAACCGGGTTTAACTCGTCGCTACCCGCAAAAGGCCAGCAGCAGGCGCAGCAGGCCGCTGCAGATGTTGTAGATGGAAATAAAGATGAGTAAGCGCAGCGTTGATGGCTGGTTTCGCCACCTTCAATTACAGTACGACTTGTCACTACGATAATCGAGCGAGCTGACAATCACAAAAACGGCAGCCAAGCCAGCGATAAAGCGGGAATATTGAAAAACAGATTGTGCCACCACGCCAATCATCAGCACAATCACACCCATCGATGGCGAACGGCTGAGCGCGCTGGTATTGAAGTTCAAACGGCGGGCGAGCGTGGTCATGCTGAAGAAAATGCCGGCCGTCATCGCGCGGCGGTTGCCACCAAAGACGCCGCCATTGCTGAAATTGGCGCTGTATTGCAGCAGGGGGCGAGCATCAGCCCCATGCCGAAAGTAAACACCATCAGCAGGGTAACAGCCGGTTTTGTTGTAACGGTTTTCTCAATGGCAGAAACACATGCCGTAGAAAAACGCCATCATCACAATCACGCTTGCCCAACCGCCGCCGAGCATGGCAAAGGGGTTGAAGGCCATGCCCAGCAAAGCGCGGCGGCGCGAGGGAATGAACGACAGGGAAAGCAGGCCGTAGGTTTTCTGCAGGCGTAACCTCCGGATCCGATAAGGTGTGGCTGTTGGTAAATTGCGAAAGATTTTTGCGTCATAAAGGTTTCCTTGGTTATTGGTGTTGCGGGATTACGTCCGCGGCCGATTCTAACAAGAACCGGCCACTTTGCAAGCATATTGGGGCATTTGTCTGTTTTTCAGGCTGCTTTTGCTTTCAGGCGGCCTGAAAAAGCGAAAACGCATTATCCGGTTTAGCGGATGCGCTGATAACGCCCGCCGGGCATGGCGGCAACGATGCCGTCCAGCTCCCCATTCAGACCAGGCGGCATATACGTCAGTCGGCGGGCAGCGACAGGCTTTCGGCAAGCATATCGGGATGCACCGCGCCGTAACCCATCCCACGCAGCAGCAGGTGTTCGTCGTCCGACGAAATCGGCAACGGGCGGCGTCTGCTCCGGAATATCGGCTTCTGGGTTTTCAGGCTGCTTTTGCTGCGGTTGCGGGAAGGTGGATGGCAGATTGGGGCGGCTTGGCAGCGGCGGAAGCTTTTTCAGGCCTGCTTGTTGTCTGCCTCGGTTTTCAGGCTGCCTGAAAGCGGGACGAGCGCGGGACACTCGCTGAGATGTCGTCGCTGCATTCCACCAGCTTTGGCGCCGTTTTTAATCAGATGATGGCGGCCTTTGCTGTGCGGATTATCAATCGAACCGGGCACCGCCATCACTTCGCGCCCCATTTCCGCCGCCTGCGATGCGGTAATCAGCGAGCCGCTGCCCACCGCGGCCTCCACCACCAACACGGCATGGCTTTGCGCGGCGATTAGGCGGTTGCGGCGCGGGAAATTGCCCGCCAGCGGCCGTGTACCGAGTGGAAATTCGAAACAATCAGCCCCGATCTCGGCAATTTTGTGCGCCAGCGCTTTGTTTGACTGCGGATAAACACGGTCGATACCGGTGCCCCACACCGCAATCGTACCGCCCTGCTCCTGCAGCGCACCGGTGTGCGCGGCGGTATCAATTCCCGCCGCCATACCGGAAACTACGCTAATACCGCGCCCGCTCAAGTCCCGGCCAAAATCACAGGCAATACGCATGGCCTGCGGCGTGGCATGGCGGCTACCGACAATCGCTACCGCCGGCCGTTGCAGCAATTCGCTGTTGCCGCGTAAAACAGCAATGGCGGAGCAGTCAAACCTTCGTTCAGCATCATCGGATAATCGTCATCGCACAGCAGCAGCAAAACGGCAGCCCGCTTGTCGCTCCCACTCCAGCGCTTCATCCGCCGCCATACGGGCTTGGTCTTTATCTGTCCATGCAGTTTGCGGCCTGATTGCCGTGAACCGCCAAACGCCGCACTTCCGATGCCGGGCGCCCGCACGCCGCTTTGCGCGCTGCCGTAATGCTGATACAGCCGCAGAGCTTTCCGCGCCGATATAGGGCGTTAAGCCAACTGCACCCAAGCATAAGCGTTCGTTTTTCATCCATGCCCATAAACCGCCCAATTCATCGATAATCCGATTTACAGAATGTAATTGATAAACAATATCGAAACAAGCCTTTCAGGCTGCTTGGCTGCTGGAAAGACACGAAAGCCTGCAATATTGCTATTGCAGGCTTTCCGGTCTTACGACACGCGTTCTAAACTGAAATCAGATTAGAATTTGTGTTTCATACCAACTGCTCAGAGTACCACCGCTGGTCGGGTTTTGTTTGGCGTAGTCTTTTTACTTTTTGCAGGTAACCAACTTGACCGTTTACAACAGTACGTTTAGACAGAGCGTAGTCAGCACCAACGATACCTTGGAAGTATTTGCCATTTTCCCAAGCTTTGGTACCAGCTACATCTTTAACACCAAAGCCGTAAGCTGCTGAACCTTTTCAGAGTCAAAGCATCATCAAAGGTGTAGCAACAGAAGCGGCAACTTCGTTACGTTTAGCTGAATCTTCATCAACGGGTTTTGGCTGCGTTGGTAAGCCACACCAGCCATCAGTTTACCGTTGTCGTAACCACCCACGACTACGGCTTGGTAACCATGTCTCAGTTACGTTGGCTTTAACGTCGTCGTTATTTTGCACCGTTTTAACATATGCACCAGCCACATCAGCAAAGATGTTGTTGGCGTATAACCGGCACGAGCCATAAACAGCGTGGTCGCTATAACCATCATTTTAATTTGTTGTTGTCGCTAGGAGAAAACGTATACGTTTGCTTTGAAGCCAGAGAAATCAGGGAGTTTGGTAAGAAATCGCAGTGCGACGACCTACAGCATCGTTATCGCGGAACGAACTCAGCCAAACCGGCGCGGTTATCAACAGGCATTCCCAAATATCCAGCTTGTCGTTTGCTTCTTTAACCGGAGTAGACAGGTGACCTACGCGTACTTTACCGAAACCGCCTTCCAAAGCCGATGAAAGAGTCACGAGTACCGAAACCGACCTTCGGTAACAATAATTGGATTGTGTTTGCATCAACGCCAACTACTTTGGATTTTTACCACCGCCGATGTCAACGCGCTGCTCCAACTGCCAGATGGCTTTCAGATCGCCGTTCAGCTGTTCTTGACCTTTGAAACCGATACGAGAACCGTAGTCAACGATTTGGGTTTCAGTACCTTTTTGATGGCGTGCTTTTAGTTACTTCCACACCACCTTTGATTTGACTCGTAAAGAATTACTTCAGCCATAGAACGGTGGACAAAACCGGCTAGTGCCAAAGCTAACTAGAGTCATTTCTGTATTCCTTATGTTGCTGTAAAAATTTAGAGATTTAAGGCTAAATAAAAACCGTTTCAGCCCTAATTCTGTATCAACCCTAGAACCGCGGATGCGTGAGGTCTGCACTTTTGCAGTGCCTAATATATCGGCTTCGGGTCGACAAATTTATCCTGGAAAAGAATGAAGCAAAAGCCGCCAGCACGCCACACAGAGAAAATATCGCAAATCGCTCCGAATACACACAATAAGATTCTATAACCACTTACCAAACACAAAAACGCCACCATTCAAATTTTTGTTGCTGTGTTGTTTTTGCACTACACTTATTTCCAACAATTTTCCGCTGCCAATCCGCTCTGCCCCAAAATGCTTTCAGGCTGCCTGAAACCGTGTATCGGGTTTTGCAGGCAGCCTGAAAACTGAATGCTGAATCGGATGCTTTTATTCGCTGTGCTGGCGGTACCAGCCGATAAACTCTTCCGGTGCGGCGTAGCCGAAGCAGGGGCTGCTGCGGCTGCGTCGGCTCGGAGCACGAATAGTCCGGGCGGGGCCGATCAGGCCGTATTCTTTTCAACAGCGCCTGATGTTCGGGGCTGTTGGCGGTTACGTCTATCTGTACCGGCCGGCTCAGGGCGCACGGCAGCCTGAACGCGGCTGTCGCTAAGGTTTTGTGTTCCATCTCTTTGCACGATACTGCACCAGTCGGCGTAAAAAGTCGAGCAGCACGGGCTGGTTCGGGTTTTCTCGGCAAAGGCAGCGGGCACCTGGCCTGCTTCCAGCTCGGCAACGCTTTTGGAATTTGCGGTAAGTGGGCGCTGTTTTCAGCCTGCGGCGGATGCAGGAGTAAGGAAACTGTGCAGCGCGGTGGTTTGAGCGCGCGGGCAGGCGCGATGCCGAACCACAGTCCGCCGTGCAGCAGGCGCCGCGCCGAGTGCGGCGAGATGCAGTTTTCGGGCTGCCTGAGAAACTTGCGCGGTTTCATGCCAGCATCAGCATGGCGGAACCAGCAGCAACGGCAGCAAAGCGTAGACGACACGGTGAGTGCGTGCAGGGCAGATGGGGCGCGGCCAAAGTAAAGCGGCAACCATATCCAGCAGGGGTACACGCCAAAGGCGTATTTGATGTAATCGTCCACGCGCCGGCTCTGGGCGGGATGTGGCCGCCGAGAGTGCCGATCGGTATCAGCGGCGCCGGTGCCAGCGCCAGCGCGTAAAGCGCCATGCCGCCGAGTACGCCGTCGCCCGGTCTGGCCGATATAGCCGACGGCAAACGCCAGCGGCGGAAGGGCAACGCGAGGGCCGACAATCAGCGCCGGAAAGCTTGTGCCGTCGCAAACGCCGACGCCGCTTTGCCGCCGGACGGTTCGCTGCTCTGGTTTTGAAAATAACCCTGCAGCGCGGCGGGCAACTGGATATTGAACGGCCCGAACATCGACAGCGCCAGCACCACCATCAGCCCGGCCGCCGCCAGCACCACCGCAGGCTGCTGCAGCCAGACGGTGAGGCAGCGAGCCGGTCAGCCCGCCACCACGCCGGCGGCGGTATAAGTGACGCGCCAAGCCCTGCGCAGATAAACGACAGCGCGCAAACGCACGGCCTTTGCCGCTGTGTTTGCTTATCGCCGATTCCACGGCTGCTCGACACAATCGGCGGCAGCGGATACATGCGAGGCGGTGAAGCTCAGGCCGAGTCCGGTCAAAGAAAAACCAGCAGATTGGTTGCCAGCGTGGCGCGGGAGAGCTTGAAGCAGCTGTTGGCATCGGCGGCATCAGCAGGCGCGGCGGAAGGGGTTGCGGGCTGTGCCGACACCGCGCAACAGGGCTTTTGCGAAAAGCTGCCACTGCGTCGTCTGCAGCTGCCTGCACCTGATAACGGCCGCTTCCGGCAATGTCAAACGCGGTTTCCACCGGCGGATAGCACACGCCGGCAGCGCGCGCAGCCCTGGTATTTCAGCGCAAACGATGGCTCGCGGGGCGGCTTTGGCGTAGTCCCAACCCCTTGGGCATTGTGGTGAGTACACGGGTTTTGGCGGCCGATTCATCGTTCTTTTTCTTTGCCGCTGCTGAACTTCGGCGCGGCAAACAAGCCCTGCGGCTCGGCTTCGGCTTAACGATTTTGCTCTGATACATATAGTGGCCGTCGGCCGCTGAAATCGACCCAGTGCGCTTTGTCGTCGGCGGTTACCGAAGGCACGAAGGCTTCTTCGGGCGCGGGAGCAGGTCTTCTTCGGGATTGACGGCGGCCTGCGCCGGAGTTGCTCGAGGCTCCAAACGGGCCGCAAGCGCGAAAATCAGTCATGGTGGTTGTTCCGTATTTTCAGGCTGCCGACGGCGGCCGCGGTTGGACATACGCATTATAAGCGCTTTACTATCCGGGCGCGGCAATCGTCCGAATGGAAGCGCACGGGGTTTCGTTTTCAGGCTGCCTGTTTGGAGCGCGGGCGGCCTGAACGCACCGCCCTGCCCTGCTGGTTTCCGGCTGCTTGGGGCGCATAAGCAAAATGCAAAGTACAAAAGCAGCCTGAAAACTGTATCGGCGCTTTTCAGGCTGCCCTTTGCCGTTATCCGGCTATCGGTCCAAAGCGCGCGCAAAGCATCCAGGCTGCCTTTAGGTTTGACAAGCGATATTCACGCAGCCGCTTGGGCTGACGATGATTTTTCTTCGGCGCTTTGCCTTCCATAAATTTGACTGCGCCGGCGGTGGCGAGCACTGCAGCGACTTCGATGGCGTCTTTGGGCGCGTCGGCGGCGACGGTGATTTTGTCGCGCAGCTTGCCGTTTACCTGCACCATCATTTCGATTTCGGTCTGCACCAGCGCGGTGGGGTCGCTCTGCGGCCAGCGCTGCTGCCAGAGCTGTCTGGCGCGGCGCCGCCCACTGAGGTTTTTCGCTGGTGTGCGGCGCAATCGGCCACTAACAGCAGCAGCACGGTTTCGAGAGCGTTTCTGTGGGCGACAGCACTTTGGTAGGTACCTCGCCGGTGAAATCGGTATCAGTATTGTCAAACTGGTTCAAGAAGCTCCATTACGGCGGCGACGGCGGTGTTGAACTGCTGGCGGCGGCCGCTGGTCGTCGGAGACTACGGCGATGGTGTTGTGCAGTTTGAAGCGCATAATCTTTCAGGCTGCCTGAAAGTTCGTTGTGATTGTCGGAGAACGCGGCGGCGGCGCCGTCTTTGGAACGCTCGTACACGGTGCGCCACGGGCGCAGGAAAGCGGTGGGCGCCTTCGACGGCGGCGTCGTTCCATTCGAGCGATTGTTCGGGCGGGGCGGCGAACATCGCCAAACCTTGAGCGGGCGGTGTCGGCGCCGTAGGTGTCGATGATGGCGAGGGATTCGACGCCGTTGTTTTGGATCGGACATTTTTCCATGCCGCCGATTTCCACCCGGCTGCCCGTCCGGCGCGCAGCACGGCGGCGGCAGGGCGGCAACTGCAATCGTCGAGACAAATCACGGCGACATCGGCGAGGAGTTGAACCAGTCTTTGCCGCCGTCTGCGCGGACGCCGGTGAAAGTTTGCCAGCACCGCGCCCTGGGTGAGCAGGCGGCGGAAGGGTTCGCGCACGGGGACGATGCTTCGCCGTGCATCAGTTTCGGGTGACGAAGCGGGCATCGCGAGGTGTAGGATGGCGTGTTCGATGCCGCCGATGTGACTGGGCGGCAGACTGCCAGTATTGCGCGGCAGCGGGTTCACGACCATCTGGGTATTGTCCTGCGGCGACATATAGCGGAACTGGTACCAGCTCGAGTTCCATAAAAGGTATCCATGGTATCGGTTTCGCGCTTGGCGTGAGTGCCACATTTAGGGGCGTGCGTTTCGTAGAACTCGGGCATTTTTGTGTGGCTTGAGCCGCTGCCGTCCGAGATAACGTCTTCGGGCGGGACGACGGGCGGCAGTTGTTCGGCGGGCACAGGGACGTCGCCGCGGGAATCGCAATGGATAATCAGATCAGACGGCCCAGTAGCGCTGGCGGGGGCACCCCAGTCGCGCAGGCGGTAATTGCTTTTCGGCTCGCCCGCGCCGGTGACTGCAGTTTTGGCGCCGATGGCGTTGAAGGCAGCCACCAGTCGAAGCCGTCGAATTCGCCGCTGTTAATCAGGCGGTGCGCAACCGTACACCATTCGTGCCAGTTTTCGCATCGGCGGGCTGCGGTTCATCAGTTCGATAACGCTTGTGCGGGCGGGAGGGCCGTTGTTGGCGAACTCAATCGCGCTCGTCGTGAGCTGCGGGCACAGGCCATCACCGCGCCGTCATATCGCCCCTGTTTAGTTCGCCACCCATACTTCAGGCGCTCGCCGTTTGGGATTGACAACGAAGCGGCCAGTGGGCGGGCGCACTTTCTCCATGGTCGCCATATCGGCTTCAGCCGCTGCCGGCCTTGCATTCGGCGATAAAGGCTTGCAGTTCCGGGATGGCTTTTGCGCAGCAGCGGCAGCCAGCAGGTGCTCCGGCGGCGACGGCCAGATAGGTGGCGCCCATCAGGGTGTCGGGTGGGGTGGTGTAAGCCTGAATATAGTCGGCATGGCTCCGGCCCTTGGCGGCTGTCTTGGGCGACCTGGCGCACGGTGCACCGCGCGATTTGCCGTCAGTTGCGCTGCATGGTTTGCGACTCGCCAGCCAATCCGGCCTTCAGTCGTCGGCAACTGGGCAATCATTGGATACTGAAGTAGTACATCAGGTTCGCGCTTTTCCACCACCGCGCCCGAGCGCCCAGCCGCCGTCGATTACCTGTTCGTTGGCGCTTTGTGCAGTCCGGGCCGGATCCCGGTTACCGTGCCGCGGGATTTTTTTGTAAAATCGCCTTTTCAAAAGACTGGCTTGGTAACCGGAAGCTGCTCTGACGGCGATAATACTCGAGCGTGCGCCGCGCTGCCGCGATCAAATGCCAGGCCCGGAACTTTTGAGCTGGCACGCCGTGACGATCATTTTCAGCCAGTCCATTTCAGCCAGCGCGTGCGTTTTCAGCGCGGCGTTTTCCGTGGCGAGCGCCGCGGCATCCCAACCATCAGCTGCGTTCAAAAGCCGACGTTTAGCGTTTGAGCGCGACAAGCACATCGCCGCCGATGGTGTGGTTGCCCATGCCCCATATGCAGCTGCACCGCTTTGCGGGTAAAGGAAACATCGACAGACAGTAAATTTAAGGTTGGACGCGTCTTCTAACTTTGGCGTTAAACCGCCTGCTCTGCCCGCCTGCTGCGCGGCGGGTACCGCTGATAACCGGATGGCTGGTGGTGCTTTCCGCTGGTTTCAGGCTGCAGCACAGGTTGGTTCAAATGAAATGGCGCGGTTATAGGGTAAGTTCGGCGCTTCAATCCGATACAGCGCGTATATCTTGAACGGCTGTTACTTCGTATCCGCGCGCTTTTTCGGCGGTTTCGGGCACGCCACGTTTCAGGCAGCCTGAAAACCGCTGCCGTTGCCCTCCGCACGCATCACCCATGAACAATGTTCCCTTCTGCTGGCCCGGACTCGGCGCTTGCTGGCGGTAGCCGTGCTCTGCCCTGCTGTGGCGTTTACCTGTGAGCAGCCGCCGCATGAACCGGCCTGAGCGCGCTGCACGCGGCCGGAATCGCGGTGAAATCGACAACCCTGACCGTCAGCTACCGCGGCGGCTGCCTGCCGTCCACCACCCTGAGCGCCGAATTTGCCGCCGGCACCATGTGCGCCGTGTTCCATTAACGGCGCGGCAAGTCCACCCTGCTTAAAAGCCGTGGTAGGGGCTGATCCGCTGCAACACGGCAGCGTGCGCCACCCGCAATCTGGCGCGGCGCGACATCCGCTACCTGCCCCGACAGTCCGACATCGACACCGCAGCCAGCCAGTGACCGTATTCGACTGGCGGCAATGGGGCTGGTAAAATCGGCTTTTCAGCCGCGTCAGCACCGAGCGCCGCCGCGCTCAGGCCTGCGCAGGCTGGCGTGGAAATGGCGCGGGTGCCGAGCGCATCAGCGAAGCTTTCAACGGCAGTTCCAGCGCGTGCTGTTTGCCGCATGCTGGTGCAAAACGCCCGCTTTTTGCTGCTGGACGAACCGTTCGCGCGCCGTCGATGCCGAAACCACTTCGCCTGCTCCATTTTGCGCCAGGAAAACCAAGCGGCGCTGCGTGATTACCGTCTGCACGACTATGAGCAAGTGCGCTTTCGCACCCGCGCACCCTGCTGATCGCCCGCGAAAAAGGTAATGCGACGGCGGGCGGGCAATCCGCAGCTGAGGTCTGTCGCCCAACCGCTGGCGCTTTAACAGCAGCACAGCAATGGCGAATGGTCGCCACGGCGTAGAAAATCGGCACACGGTTTTCGTGTTGGCATTCTACAAACGATGATTTCGAAGCATTTGATATAAATTCGCAATGCCGCTGCCTGTCTCCCGGCGGCAACCTAATCAAACCACAAAACCGGCACAACATCAGGTTCGCGCCGTCTGTTTTCCAGGCTGCCTGAAGCAGACGATATGTTCTGTAACGCCGACGGCGGGCGGCAACTACCCAGGGCCACCCGCTGGAGCCGTCCAAACTCTCCGCGCTAACGCTGTGGCGCTGCTTGCCGTCCATGCCGCAGCCAGTTCCCCGCCGATACCGTCCACAACCAAGACGGCGAACTGCAAAGCAATCCATTTCCGGCAAAAAAAAAAAAAAAGCTCAAAAGACGCCTACACCGTCTCTCCAGAAATGTCCACCGCCACCGGCCCGCCAAGCTCGCGCTTAAAGACGCGCAATCGGTGAGGCGTGATTACCCGCAAGCAGATGGACGATTTGGGCGCGACCACGCTGGAAGACGCACTAAGACGACTACCGGCGCGACATCCGCCGCGGCAACCACACCCAATTCAATCACGCGGTTTCAATATCAGTTTCATCACTACCAACGGTCTTGACTCCACCATCTCCAGCCTTAGCGGCAACAACCTTCACACCGGCAAACAACTCACCGATACGGCTCTTTACGAGCGCGTAGAAGTCCTACGCGGCGGCAGCGGCCTGAAACAGGCGGGCAGCAGGCCGGGCGGATCAGACAATGCCGTTTTAAAGCGACCGACTTCCCAGCCTTTGGCCGATTTGAAGCACAAGCCAACCGTTGGGGCAAGGTGCGCGGCAGCGCCGACGTGTCCGGCGTATTGAGCACAGAACACGGCATCCGCGGGCGCCTAGTCGGCGTATTGGAACGCGACCGCGGCTTCCGCACCCACGACAAAGGCAGCAATGTCTGCTGTTCGCCACTGCCGACAAATCTTTCAGCGACAATGACACAAACTCACCGCCGGCATACATACCACTGCAAACCGACCTCCCGCGGTTTCGGCCTGCCTTCCAACAATAATGGCAACGATCTGCGCCTGCCGCGCGACACCTTTTGGGGATCGGCAGGGACAAAGGCGCTACCGCAAGCACACCTTTACCGAATGGGAGCACCGTTCAACGACGATTGGAAAGCTGACCGCCACCGCCGACTACAAACTCAACAAATCCTTAAGCGAGCAAGCTAACTTTCCGGTGCGTACCAATGTCAGCTCAGATGACGGCACCTGCCAGCAATTCCTTTCCGCACAAAGCGCGGCGCCACGCCAATGGTCGGCACGGCTCGAACTCGACGGCAAATGCGCGCTCTTCAACCAACGACACGAGCTATACGCCGCTATACCTACTCGCACGAAAAATTCGATATCGAAATGCGCGAGCGACCACCGCCGGACGTTCGATTTCAACCTGCACAGCTGGACGGGACACGAAATCCCCGCCCCGACTGGGCGTTTGATTACCGCGACTACCGCAACGTAGCCATACACCACCCACACCGCGCCCTTGCCAACCGCTTCAACTTCGGCCGCCTGCATCTTATCTCGCGAGCACGGGCTACCACCACTGGAAAACGACTTTTAATACGGTACCGCGACACCAAGGCAGCCGGCCGCGACTTTTGCCGTACGCAACCAGAACCACTACCGCAGAAGCCCGCTTTATTCCCTATGCCGCCCTTACCTTCGATCTCAACCGCACCACACCCTTTACCGCCAGCTATACTGATATTTTTCAGGCACACCTCCGCCCGCGATGCCGACAATAAAGAACTCAAACCCGTATTGGGCAACAGCTACGAAATCGGCTGGAAGGCGCATGGCGCGAGCCGCCTGAACACTTCAGAAGTATCGCCGCTTTTCAAACCGAAACACAACGAACCCATCAACACCCATCAACACCCGGACACCGAAGCTGGATTTTGAACCCGATGGCAAAACCCGGGCATGAACGCCGAAATTGCCGGCAATCTCACCCCCAACTAACATACGCCAGCTATACCTACAATATCCACCAAATACACCAAAACCGCCAGTAAGCAGCAACTTTTGTTGAAGCGCAGACTTCGGCCAGCTTACCACCAAACATATGTTCGCCTGCACCGCTTACCGCCTGCCCGGCGGTGCGGCTGCCAAATGGACAGTTAAAGGGCGTTTCAGCAGCAGCCAAACAAACACCGCAGTTGGGACGCGGCAGCCGCCGGCTGCCGGTGTGGGATGCCGGAGTTCAGTATGAGCCGAACAAACACGCGCGACTCGCCCTCAATAATAACAACCCCACCTCACCAACAAAGCGCTACGAAAATTACGAAGCCCGCACCAAAGGCTGGGGCTGGTTTGCAACCGCGAACCGCGCAATCTCACCTTATTTCAAATGGACTGATAGCGACGGCCTGAAAGGCGAAAGCAGCCTGAAAACGAGCGTCACGGTTTCGGAAGCTTAACTAACGCCGAGCGGCAAACGGTATTCCGGTCTTTCACGCTGAAACTCACATCCAGCAATTTCTCCTGCACCCGCCCATTTTGGGTGGGTGCAGCACTGCTAACGAATAAGCTGCTGCTAGTAAAAATGATCGTCGAAACTTTACCGCGACACCACCACCATCAGCGTGTGGATTGCGGCATGGGACAAAGCGTTTTTACGATGCGCTGGCGGCGTTTGACGGCGAGGCGATGCCTGCCTTAATCGTTGAATATTTGGGCTATATGGCAATGATTATCGCCTGTATCGTCTGCGCCGACTGGTTGCAGAAGCGGCTGGTGTTCCGCTGGCGCACGCACCTTACGGCGCAGTTTCAGCGCGAATGGCTCGGCGGCCACAAGCATTACCGCCTCCAGCGTGCAGGCGAGCCGGACAACCCCGACCAGCGCATCGCCGAAGACGTGTCGCTTCTGGCTTCGCAAAAAGCATCAGCCTGCTGCTGTCGTTTGATCAACAATATCGCCAAATTCAGCGCCTTTGTCGGCGTGCTGTGGGGCTTGTCGGGCGTGCAAACCTTCGCGCTGACGGCGGCCGCACGTTTACCGTTGCACGGCTATCTGGTGTGGGTGGCGCTGGCCTATTCCGCGCTCAGCACGCTGGCGGCGCTCTTTGTCGGCCGCAGCTTAAAGACCTCAATATCGAACGCCAGCACCGCGAAGCAGACTACCGCGCCGCCCTGCTGCGCGTGCGCGACTCATGCCGAACAGGTGGCGTTTTACCACGGCGCGGAGGCCGAGCAAGACCGTCTGAAACAGCGTTTCAAGCGCATCCGCGACAACTGGTTCCGCCTGACCAACTGCGAATTCCGTTACGGCACCTTTTGGGCGACTTATGTGCGCATCAGCATTTTCATTCCCATTCTCGCCACGCTGCCGATGTATCTGGCCAAAACGCTCACTTTCGGCGACATGATGCAGACGCGCACGTCCTTTGCCCGCATCCAGGACAGCTTCGGCTGGTTTACCGATGCCTACCGCCGTCTGGTCGAATGGGCGGCAGTGATCGAGCGCTTGGGCAACTTTCAGGCTGCTTTGGACGATGCCGAACGGCACGCACGCAACCCTGAAAGTCCGCTTTGTCCGCCTGATAACGCGGATGGCGCAAACGGCTTTTGCAGCTGGATGCCACCGCCGTCCACACCCGCAGGGCGGGCGATGCTGCGCCCCGTAAGCCTGAGTGCCCGCGCGCCCGAATGGCTGCTGTTTGAAGGGAAAAGCGGCATCGGCAAATCCACCCTGCTGCGCGTGTTGGCCGGACTGTGGCCGTATCACGGCGGGCACTACCGAATCGACGGCAGCTGCCTGTTTCTGCCGCAACGCCCCTACCTGCCCTACGACAGCCTGCGCGCCGCCGTCTGCTACCCCATGCCGACAATGCCGACGATGCCGCCATTCAAGCGGCTTTTGGAACAAGTCGGCTTAGGCCGTCTGAAACACCATCTCGAGTAAAAACAAGAATGGCACAGCCATCTCTCCGGCGGCGAACAACAACGCCTCAGCCTCGCCCGCGCCCTGGTTTTCCGCCCGCAAATCCTGTTTCTCGACGAAGCCACCAATCAGCTTGACGATGCTTCCTCGCTCGAGCTGATGCAAATACTCAAACACGAGCCGCCCGACTCCTCGATTATCGGCATCAGCCACCAGCGCGACGTGCAGGCGCTGGCTTGAACGGCGCATACGCTGGAAGCGGCAGCCTGAAAAGCGGACAATCCAGTTTTCAGGCAGCCTGCCCGGATTATCCGAAGCGGCCTAGAAACCCGAGGCAACCTGAAAGGAAAACCATGAACGCCGATACCGCCCAACAAACCCTCGATCATGCTCAAGCGCTCTACCGCTGGCGGAGCTGCTGCCCGGAAACCTTCGCACCAACCGCAGGCGGCATGAGCGGAAGCCGTAATGAGCTCGATTGCTTTTGCCGCGACTGCATACCGCGCGCGCGATGCCGAAGCGACCGGGGGCCTTTACAATAAACTGCACACATAGCGAATACAGCATGCTGAGCGAAGACGCAATCTTCGATGCTTTGGGCGATGTACACCGGCTTGCCTGGCAGTGGCGCGGCTGGTACTCGCGCTCGATCGCAAAACCAGGCCGAAGCGGCGCGCCTGGGTAGCCGGCAAAACGCGAAAACAAAAGCGGCTAATCGTTTCAGCAGGCTGCCTGCGCCCTGCCGCGCTGCGGTAAGCGCGGTAATATCCGCCCGTTATCTCTTATCGTTCAGGCAGCCTGTTTCAGGCTGCTGAAAGAACTATTTGAAAAGGAAAAACCATGATTAAAGAAATCCGGTCCTCGCCGAAGCGAAAATGCAGCGCTCGCTGGAAGTGCTGCAGGAAAACCTGTACAAAGTCCGCACCATTGCGCCCACGCAGCCTACTCGACCAAGTGGAGGTGGAATACTACGGCAGCGGTGCCGGAAGTAAGCCAGGTAGCCAACGTAGCTTACCTGCTCGATGCGCGCCACCGTAATTGTGAGGTGTGTAAGCAATATGGCGTGCCGCGTGGAAAAAAGCCATCCGCGATTCCAATCTGGTGAACCCCCGCCGCAATGGGCGACGTGATCCGCGTGCCGATGCCGATGCTCACCGAGCGCCGCAAAGGCCGATCAAAGTGGTGCGCGGCGAAGGTGAAGAAGGCCGCGTTGCCATCCGCAACGCATCCGCCGCGATGCCAACGACCACATCAAAAAACTGCTCAAGACAAAATCCCCGAAGACGACGCCCGCCGCGGCAAGAGTCGGTGCAAGCTTTCACCGACAAATACATCGCCGGAGCAAAATGCTTGCCACCAAGAAGAAGACCTGATGGCCATCGACAAACGCGCCGCGGTAGCAGCCCTGCCCGCCGCGCCGTTTTTGTTTTCAGGCTGCTGCCGCCGCACCTCAAGAAAACCATGAACAACTTCCCAAAACCGACCACTTTCCCCGCACGGGTTCCGCGCCACGTTGCCGTGATTATGGACAGCAACGGTAGCACAAACGAAAAAGCGCTGCCGCGCGTGATGGGGCACAAAAAGCCTGGACGCTGGAAGATTTGTGCCGCACCTGCGCCAAGCGGGCATCCCCTATCTGACCGTTTCGCCTTTTCCACAAAAACTGGCGCCGGTACGTGACGATATCGTTTCTGATGGGGCTGTTTCTGGCGCTGCAGAAAAAATCCGCTTAAAATGCACAAAACGGCCTGCGGCTGAAAGTGATCGGCGACCGCAGCCCTTCCCCGCCGAAATCAGCCGGCATGTGGGAGTACCGAAGCGCTCTACCGCCAACGCGGTCTCCCTCACCATCGCTGCCGACGGCCGCTGGGATTTATCCTGCAGGCTGCCAACGCACTGATTAAGGAAGGCAAAGCGAAATCAGCAAGCGATTTGGCCGCCAAACTGATGCTCGCCGAAGCCCCCGAGCCGGTTTGTTTATCCGCACCGGCGGCGAAGAAACCCGCATCCAGCAACACATACTCTGACGGATGGCCTACGCCAATTTTATTTCACCGACTTGCCCTGTGGTAGGACTTCGACAGCCGCGAAATGCACCGCGCGCTCGAGTCTTTCAACCCGGCGCGAACGCCGCCACGGCCAGCCGCACATCCGAGCAACTGCCGCCCGAACAGCAGCGCCCGTAGTTTCGAAAGACTGCCCGCGCGATACGGGCAACCTGAAAAAGCGCCTGAAAACGGTGTAGCAAAGGCAGGACTTTCCGCCTTTCAGGCAGCCTGAATGCGAGAAACCATATGGTGCTGCCAGGGCGCACCAATCCTGCAACCAGCGCAACAGCGCGTTTGCGGCGGCCTAATACCGTTTGCTGAAAAATACTTTTCAGGCTGCCAACCGTCCGCAGTAAAGGGGAATCGCCATGACCCAAACCGACCGCTTTCCCGAATTTTCGACCGCGCCCCGCGGCTCCGCGTGCGCGACCCGCTGGCACGCAGTTTCTCGGCGCCACGCCCGACGCGGCGTGATGGCCTGCCGCTATCAGGACGCGGTTAAACTTGCCAATGCGCATTCCTGCCCCACACCATTGCGGGGCGCCTATCTGATGGTGGTGAAGGCTCTCGGCGCTCTACGGCGGCGACATCCCCGAGCGCAGCGGCATCGAGTGTTGATGCGCGACGGCCGTGCGAGCACCACCAGCGTGATCGCCAATGTTGCCATGCTGCTCACGGCGCCGCGGAAACCGGTTTTTGCGGCGTCGGCCCGATGCGCCTGTTCGGCCGCCGCGACCTACGCTTTCGGCGGCGGCGGTGGGCGGCGAAATGCTGCTGCGCCGGCGCGATACGGTCTGCGGTGCCGTGTCCTACAATCCGTCGATTGCGCCGTGGCCAGCTGAGATGCGAACGCTGATCCGCTGGCGGTCAGCGGCGCGCCGACGGGTTTGCTGCTGGCGGCGGGAAAAACACGTCATGGCGGTAATGCGCGCGGCATCGCCATCCTTGCGCTGCCGCTGTCGATTTTCAGCGTGCTGATCGCCACCTCAAATGTGGGCGTTGCCGCCCGCCGATTGCTGGCGCGCGGCGCGGCGGTAACGCTGATCAACGGCGCACTGATTGCCTTCGGCGTCTCTATCTGATTATTGCGCTCGCGCAGGCTATGCCGCTGATTTGATAGATTGCCATTATCAAGCACCAAAACCAGTCGCTGAAAGATTTATCGCTGCTGAACTTTCAAGGCGGCCTGAAAGCCCTGCCGCCAGCCGCGCCCCCACCCGCAAGAACAACAATAGATGAACCTGCCCAAAACCTTACCATACTCGGCAGCACCGGCAGCATCGGTGCCAGCACGCTCGACGTCGTCTCCCGCCATCCCGACCGCTTCCCGCATCTTCGCCCTTACCGGTACTGGCAAACGAAAAGCTCGCCGCTGTGCTCTCGCCCACCGCCCCCACTACCGTTACCGCCAATTGCGCTTGCGCGCCGAGGGTGGCCTGCGCCTTTCAGGCTGCCAAACCCGAAGTTCTGCACGGCAATCAGGCGCTCTCCGACGTCGCCACCGCCCCAGAAACAGACGGCGTGATGGCGCCATCGTCAGCGCCGCCGGCCAGATGCCCACGCGGCGCGCGCCGCCAGCAAAACCGTTTATCTGGTAACAAGAAACGCTGGTGGTGGTAAGCGGCCTGTTTAGCGAAACCGCCTGCCACCGACGCCCGCGATACTGCGGTGGACCAGCGAACACAACGCCATCTTCAAGTACTGCCGCGGGTTTTCAGGCAGCCTGAAAGACGCCGGCATCGAATCGATATTCTCACCGCGTCCGGCGGCCCCTTTCTCGACACCGCGCGAGCGGTGCATATCACCCCCGCACCGGGCATTCCGAGCTTACCCCAACTGGAACATGGAGCGCAAAATCTCAGTGGACAGCGCCACCGCAGTGAACAAAGGGTTGGAACTGATCGAGCTGGCTGTTTAACTGCCCGCCCGACAAACTCAAGCCGTTATCCACCGCAAAGCGTGATCACAGCATGCGCTACGCCGACGGCTCGGTGCTCGTAGCTTCGACGGCTGATATGCACGCACCCCATCGCCTACTGCCTCGGCCTGCCGGGCGCATCAGATCGGCGCGCGCGGCTCGTTCTTATCGGTCACTTCCGCGTTCGATTTCGAGGCGCTTCCCACCACCTGCGCCCTGGCCCTGCCGCGCCATGCACAGGCAGCAGCGCTTTACATTCTCAACGCCGCCAACGAAACCGCGTTACCGCTTTCCTTGACAGCCGCATCCGCTTGCCGACATCGCGCGTCGGTATTGCCTGGACAAAATTCCCGCCGCGCACGCCAAGAAAGCGTCCGCCTGCTGCTGGAAACCGACCGTGAAGTGCGCACGCTGGCCAGGCGCTGGACCAAACAAGCACCGGCGAGCAGCCTGAAGCAGCGCCACAAAGCGTTGGCACAGCCTTTCAGGCTGCCTACCACCGCCAATCCGCCGCCTGCCCCTCCTGCGCCCCAAGCGCGGGGAGGGTGCAGTGGGGTGGCAGTTCGCAGAACTGCGTTTGCCCCACGCTACCGTTACCCACGAGGTTTCACGCAGCGGCTGATACCCCCACACGCAAGCGGAAAAGGGAAAACAGTTTGCCCACCGTTTTCAGGCTTGCCGAACACCCCCCGCACGAGCGGCAGCCTGAAAACCGCGCCAGATAGCCTTTCGGGCTGCTACCTGCCATAACGAGGCTTGGGCGGAAAGCCCACCGTTTTTTCAGGCTGCCACCGCGCGCCCTGCCCGCCCGATAGCCAAAAGCGGCACGGGAAATGCTAATAACGCGGCCTTTTCAACACCAGCGCACGCTTTCTTTCAGGCTGCCCCAAACGCAAAAAGCAGCCTGAGAAAACAGATTCACGGAGGGCTTCTGCGGGCGCCAAAACCGCCTTTGTATCGCCAATTAAAGAAACGGTTGTCCTTTCTCCAAACTCTGGCAGCGTTTTCTGTTTGCCATCCTGCTTCTCGTCAGCCTTCACGAGCTCGGACACCGCTGGTGGCGCGCTGGTGCGGCATCAAAGTCAAGCAACGCTTTTCCGTCGGCTTCGGCAAGCCGTTTTCACCCGCCGCTGGCGCAGCATCGAATGGTGTCTGGCGCCGTTTCCGCTGAGCGGCTATGTGAAAATGGTCGATACCCGCAGGGGATCGCCGGAAGATCTGCCACGCTTTTGACAAACAGCGCCCATCAAACGCATCGCCGTGGTGGTAGCCAAGCCTTCTGACAATCTGGCGCTGGCGGTGCTGCTCACCATATGAGTTTCGGCCTGGGCGGCATTACCGTGGTGCCGACGGCTATCATCGGCACCGTAAGCCAGCCTTCGGTGGTGCCGGTGCCGGCTTTCAGGCGGCGGGCCACACATCCTGACGGTAAACAGCGAAACCGTTGCCGATTTTTGCAAACATATTCTCCACATGGTGCTGAATTTGGACAGCGGCGGTGCGGGTGGTGAAACTGCTGCGACAGCAGCGCACCGAGCGCGTAATCGATGCCGCCGGCACGCCGCGAGCCACTGCGTAACCAAGCGGCAGACCGGCATCGGCCTGTCGCCCTTCCGTTCGCTGGAGGCATCCGGTTATGACGACGCCGCGCAGGCCGGCCTGAAAGAAGGCGACCGCATCGTGGCGGTGGGACGGCGATGCCGACGCCGCATTATGGGAAGACTGGAGCCATCGTGCGCGAGAAACGCCCGGCGCGACACGGAATATCGACTACCAGCGCGGCGGTAGGCCCTGCGCGCGGTACTGCGTCCGGCCAGCCACGAGTTGCCGGCAGATTATCGGCCGCGTCCCGGCCTGGGTGCCGCCGAAGATGCTGCCGGACGGCGAAGTGCGCCAGCGGCAGCAAATCGCTGGGGCGAAGCCTTTAAGCAAGGCAGCCTGAAAACCGCCAGCTACAAGCTGCTCACGCTCAGTTCTTCGGCCGACTGGTTTACCGGTAAAGGCCTTCGAGTCCAGCCACATTTCCGGCCGGTAACCATCGCCGACGTTGCCGGTAAGACCATAAAAATCGGCCAGCGGGCCTATCTGGAGTTCCTCGCCGTCGTCAGCATCAGCCTCGGCGTGATGAACCTGCTGCGGTGTATTGTTGGACGGCAGTGTCTGGTTTACTATACTGCCGAACTTTTGCGGCGGGCCGCTGAGCGAAACGCGTCCAAAACTGAGGCTGCGCTTCGGTCTGGCGCCGTGATGCTGGCGATGATGGTGCTGGCTTTTTCAGCGACATCACCCGATTATTTGGATAGTAAGATGAGACTCAACAAAATTACCGCAACCCTGCTGGCACTTGGGCTGTAGCGCTGCCGCGGGCGGACTTCCGCATTCGGGATTTTTCGCGGCTTCGAGGCGAACAGCATACCTCCAGAAACCACCGATGCGCTCGCTGCTGCCGGTAAGTGGGCGACACCTACACCAGAACAGACCGGCGAAGACATCATCCGCCGCCCTGCACGCCAGCGGTTTTTTACGAAAACGCGTGCTGCTGGAATAAAAACGGCGACGTAGCAGTCATCACCGTGAAGAGCGGCGATTATCGGCTCGATCAACGTTAAAGGGCATGATGCTGCTTAAACGCCCCGCCATTCTCAAACAGTTTCCATGGCGTGCGCGGCTCCAACAACCAGGACGAGCTGGTTGATGCCAAAAAAGCTACGAGCAAAATAAGAGCGCTTCAGCAGAGCGACCAACAGCAAAAAACCTGCAGGCGCTAGCTACCGGCCTGGCCAAAGGCGAGCTTCTTCAGCCAGGAAGCCCTGATCCGCGCCCTGCGCGCGCTGGTTTGGCGCTTGCCGAAACGGGGCAAAAACAACGGTAAAATCACGCGCCTTGAAGTGCAGGGTGGCGCGCAACGCGTCGCCATCACCATCAATATCGAAGAGGTGACACCACCCGCGTCAAAAAAATCGACTTTGAAGGGCAACGCCCACTTCTCCGACCGCCGCCTGCTGCTGCGCCAAATCGCTGACCGACGGCATTTTGTCGTGGCTGACCAAAAAGCGCAACGTGTTTTCGTGGAAAAATTCAACCGCGACAAGAACGCCTCAGGCGCTTCTACCACAAAAGGCTTCTTCGATTTCGCGTGGACTAGCAGAAGACGTCGGCCGCCAGCTGAGCGAGACAAAAACGCGAAACCCTGACCATCCGGTGTACGAAGGCCAACCCTACTACTGGGGCAGCCTGAAAATCCGCGGCGACAGCAAAGAAGTGCCACGGAAAAACTGCAAAACTTACCTGGAAAAATTGAAACCGGCAAGCTGAGCAATACGACCAGTTGCAAAGCGCGCTGGTAACCATCCGCACCGATTTGCAGGTCTTCGCTGCGCCCGCGCCCGGGTTGATGCGAAGCCGAGCGCCGCAGCACGAAGGCGGCAAAGACTATCGATATCACCGTGCGCGCCTGAATCCGGAACGAAATCTAGTCGCCATCCGCGAAATCCACATCACCGGCAACGCAAAACCCGCGACGAAGTGGTGCGCCGCAGCCGCCAAATGGAAGGCACGCAACCTGGGCAGCCAGTCGAAAATCAACGCTCCTCGAGCGCCTGCGCCAGCTCAGCGCTATTTGAAGACGTCGAAATCAGTGCCCGCAGCGTGCCGGAAGGCAGGCAACGGGCCGATTTGAACGTATAAAAGTTACCAGACGCTCCTGCGGCGGCCACGAACGCACTCCGGCTGGTCGCGGGACGACAGCTTCGTGATTTCCGCTAGCGTGGCACAGGATAATCTGTTTGGCGCTGGCGAATCACTGTCTGCCGGCGTTTCGCTTTACCTAAAGTGCGCCAAAGCGCCAACCTGTCGTTCACCGAGCCTACTTCACCCCGACGGCGTGAGCATGACCAGCCTGTTCGGCTCCAACTACGACGGCATTGCAATACAGCGCCGCAGCTACCGCATGACCCGCTACGGCGCCAGCGCCACCATGGAGGCATCCCGGTGCACCGAATACGACTGCCTCGCGTCGGTTTGGGCGTCGAGCACATGGGCGTCAAACTCTTCAACAACTCGCCCTACCGCTACCAGCGCTTTGTCGATCAGCACGGCAAAAACAACTGGTTACAAGGTCGATCAGCTGGTACCGCAACACCGCCGACGATGCCTACTGGCCGACCAAAGGCTACCAGGCGGCTTATAACCGGCGAAGTGTACCCTGCCCGGCGGCGGCCTGCAGTACTACCAGTTCCGGCCGCAAACTGGAAACCTGGTACTTCCGCTGACGGACGGCTTCACGCGATGCTCAACGGTAAACTCGGCTTCACAGCGGCCACTACAGCGAAACCAAAGCAGTGCCGTTTGCTAATTTCGAAAGCAGACCGGCGGCGGCCCCTAGGCAGCGTGCGCCTTGCGGCTTTGAAAACAGCTCGCTCGGCCCCAGAGGCCACTTTTGACTTCGACGTCAGCAACAGCCGCAGCATCGAAAAGCTACACGGCGGCTCCTACGCCGTCAATGCCAACGCCGAACTGCTGTTCCCCTTCGGGCGTGAAAAACAGCCGCATCCGCCTGAGCCCTGTTTGCCGATGCGGCGGCAGCGTATGGGACAGCAAAACCTACACCGGGCGTTTACCCCGTCCACACACCTACAGCGCCGGCGGTTACTACGCTAACACCAACCACAAATCCAGCACAAAGAGGCTGCGCTATCGTCGGCGCCGCTAACCTGGATTTCGCCGATGGGCCCGATCGACTGGCTACATACCCGCTGAAGAAAAAATCCACCGACCGGGTGCGGCGCTTCCAGTTCAACTCGGAACCGTGTTTAACCTAGGAGTTTTACATGCAGACCACCCGTTTGGGCAGACTGCTGCTGGCGGCGCGCGCTACGGCGGCTGATCGGCAGCGCGCACGCCGATTTCAAAAGTCGGCTACGTCAGCACGCCACCCGGCTCTACAGCGAATCTTAAACCGCCAAAAAATCGAAATTCGGCCACCTGCAGCGCGCGAGTTCAGCCCGCAGCAGAAAAAAGCTCGCCGCCCTGCAGGAAAAGGCATGCGCCTGCAAAACGGCTGGCATCGGGCAGAAGCTGAGCAAAGCGAAGCCCGCAAGCTGGAAAGCCAGCTGGTGGAAACCGGCCGCCAGTACCGCGCCGCATCTGCCGAGCTGACCGAAGAGTACAACCTGCGCCGCAACTTCGAAGGTCGCCGCCCACAAGCTGCAAGGCCAACGAAATCATCTTCAACATCATCGAAACCGGGCGCTACGATGCCATGCTCTCGAAGTGATCTTTATCGCAGCGAGTTCGACATTGCCGACCGCGTCATCAAGCTGCTCGACGCGGAAATGCAGTAAACCCCGCCAGGCAGCCTACCGAAAACCGCTTCTGCTTTTCAGGCTGCCTGAACTCCGCCTCGCGCACAGGCAGCCTGAAACGGCAGAATCGAAGCAGCCTGCCAGCGTAGTTGCGAAGCCCGTAGGGTGCGCACCGCGCAGCACTGCCGGCCTGGGGAACCTGGGCTGCCCGCGAACACCGTTCCGTTTTCAGGCTGCCTGAACCAGCCAAAAGCAGCCTGAAAGTAACCCGGGCCGTTTCCATGACCGCCTACACCCTTTCCCCAAATCCTTATCAAGCTCAGCGGCGAAGCGCAGCGCCGACATCGCCGTTACCGCCGTCGCCCTGCCGCCCGTGCCGGTGCGGACGAGATTACCTTTCTCGCCAATCCCAAATACCGCCACGAAGTCGAAGCCAGCGCCGCGGCGCAGTGATTATCGGCGGCTTCCCGCCACCCGACAGCTTGCCAGCGCAACCTGATTGTCGCCCGCGACCCCTATCTCTACTTCGGCGCAGGTAGCGCAGCAATTTCCCATCCGTTCAAGCTGCCGCGCCGGCGTACATCCCACCGCCGTGATCGAACCCCACCGCCACCGTGCCGCCTCTTGCGAAATCGGCGCCATGCCTATATCGGCGACCGATACCGTACTCGGCAGCGCACCGCATCCTGGGCGGCGCGATTACGGTCGAACTACAGCTGCGCTCGGCGACGACACCGTGCACACCCCAATGCCGTGGTTTATTACGGCTGCACGCTGGGCGCGCGGGTGCAGAAATCACAGCGGCGCGGTGATCGCGCCGACAACTACAACCTGGCCTTTGCCTGCCGGCGATTCCTGGTTCAAAATCCGCAAACCGGTTGCGGTTACGCTAGGCGACGACGTGGAAATCGGCTCCCAGCACCAATATCGACCGCGGCGCGATGAGCGTGACACCACCGTCGAAGCCGCGGCACCAAAATCGACAACCAGGGTGCAGATCGGTCACCGCAACTGCCATCGGCGAGCACACACCGTGATTGCCGCCCAAAACCAGTATTTCGGCAGCGTTACCGTCGGCAGCTACTGCGTGATCGGCGCAGCGGCGTCATCGTCGGCCACATCGAAATCGCCGATAAAACCACCATCGGCGGCGTCCGGTTACTCAGCATCCTGGCCGAAAGCAGCCTGCACGCGGGCAGCATTTTCCCGTGCAGACCCACAAAGAATGGGCGCGCAATGCCGTACACACGTGCGCCGTTTGAAGCTTAATGAGCTAAAAAAGCAAGGGTGGAACAACAAATCGCCGCGCTTTCGGCACAGTCCTAACGCCGAGCGGCAGCCACGAAAAACCGTTTCCCTTTTCAGGCTGCCTGCCCGTGTACCCAGCAAATCCCCATGACCATCAAATTCCCGGGTGAAGCCCGCGAGATTCAGGAACTCCTGCCGCACCGCTTTCCTTTTGCTGCTCGTTGCGTCACCGCCGCCGAGCCGGGCAAGTCGCTGAACGCCTTTAAAACGTCAGCTTCGAGCAGTTTTCCAGGCCACTTCCCCAGATCGCCGGTCATGCCCAGCGTACTGATTGTCGAGCGATAGCGCAGCAGGCCTGCGGCGTGCTCGCCGTTTTGAGCCAAAACAGCTTTTAACCGCAACGAGGCGAAATCACCCTGTTGCCGGCCTGGGACGACGTGCGCTGAAACGCCAGGTCATCCGGCGACCGGCTGGACACTGAAGTCGATCTGCTCCGCCCACCGGCGCGGCGCTCTGGCGATTCACGCCACCGCCAAAGTGAATGGCGGCGCTCTCGCCTGCGAGCCGCCATCCCATAATGCGCCAGCGCGGGCAAAACCGCCGAATAAGCCGCGGCCGGCTTTTCAGCTGCCCGCCGAACACGGCAAAAAGCGGCTGAAAACCATCCGCCGCCATTTCGTTTTCAGAACCCGGAAACCACCGTAAAACTTCTGCCCCCTGCGTACTCGCACTCCTGCCACCGCTGTCCTTTCAGGCTGCGGTGCCGCTAAAAATCCGAAACCGTCACAGCCGCCAAGCCGCCTGGCCCGACACCCAGGCGCGTCACCGTCTTTACGCGTTTCCAGCCGACAGCTTGCTTATCCGCCCTACCGCGGTAAAGCGAGCAGTGGCGCGAAAACCAGCACTTCCGCGCCCACCCGCTTTATCAACGGCCTGCCGCGCCGCATGCGCAACCCTGAGCATCAGCGCCGCCGCCAGCCGCCTGAGTCTGGCCGCCAAACCACGGTTTCCCACCCGGCATTATGAGCCGCGCCTCCTGCAATTTATCGTTCCGCCGGCAAACCGCTGGTGCTCGACGACTCCTTCTCCTACCAGCTTCCCGCCGACCGCAGCGCTGGGCAGCCACGGCGGCGCCTGCCGCAATCGCCCTCAGCTTCACCCCGAAGCCACGTGCGACTACGAAGCCATTTCACCGACTGCACTTTCACCGTGCTGCAACTGGCGCAAATGCCCGAAGCGCTTGGCCCGGCAAACGGAAAACCCGCCGCCCCGCGCGACGTATCGCCGGTAAACACCGAGTTCTGCCAGAAAGCAGTACCGCGATTTAAGGCCCAGCCGGCTTTTCGGAGCTGCCTGCGCGCCGGTTTGGCAAAAGCGGCACAGGCGCGCCGCCAGTACCTCTTATGAGCGGCCGAAGGGAAAACCATGACCAGATCCACCCCACCGCCGTCATCCACCCCAAAGCACGAGCTGGATTCAGCAGCGTCACGTCGCTGCTACACCGTTATCCGGCGCACACGTCCAAAATTCGGCGCGAGGCATGCGAAATCGCGCACGCACGTGCATCGAAGGGCCACACCCAAATCGGCGAAAAGCAACCGCATTTTCAATTTCGCCAGCCTCGGGCGCGGAGCCGCAGGACATACGACGGCGAACCCGCGCCTGATTATCGGCGACGCAGCACCATCACGCGAATTCACCACCTTCATCACCGGCGCGTCACGGTATCGGCGAAACCCGCATCGGCGATGGCGACAGCTGGATTGCGGCCCTACTGCCTGCCACGCGCACGACTGCGTGGTCGGCAGCCACACACCATCTTTCGCCAGCAATTCGCCAGCCTGTAGACCGGCCATGTGGAAATCGGCGACTACGCCGTGCTCGGCGGCTACACGCTGGTGTTCCCGGTCTGCCGCATCGGCGATTACGCCATGACCGCCTTTGCCGCCGGCGTGCGCAAAGACGATGCCGCCTACTGTGCATCAGCCGCCAGCTACCGCGCGCCGAAACCGGCTGGGCTCCAGCAGCGAAGGCATGCGCCGCAGCGGCTTTGCGCCGAACAGATTGCCAGCGTGAAAGACGCCTACTGCCTGCTCTACCGCGACGGCCTGCTGGACGAAGCAAAGCGCAAATCGCCGCCGCCGAAAACACCCCCGAATTGGCGGTGCTGCCGCTTTCTTGCCGCCCTCACCAGCGCAGCGTCATCATAAACCCCAACAACATCAGGCCTGGCAAAGTGGAATTGCGAAGCCGAAACGCTTTCAGGCTGCCTCAAACAAAATCCCCATGTACAAGAACGCTGTTTTTACCAACTGGGTCTGTGTTCGGCGCGGCCGCCGCTCTGCTGCCGACCCGCCTGTTCGCCGCATCCGACGCTTTAAAGCGCCCGCCGAGCTGCAAAACAACCCGCTGCTCGCACTTTCGACAAACTGCCCGATTTTTGCCGCCGTCCGCCCCGAACACATCGTGCCGGCGGTGGATTTTTCTGCTGCAAAAAAGCCGCGAAACAGTGGAAGCCAGTCAGCAGGCGGCTGAAATCTCGATGGGAAAACTTCTACCTGCCCCTGCAGGACATCGGCGCCAAACTGGATTACGCATGGGGCATCGCCGACCATCTCAACAGTATGGCAGCTCCGACGAACTGCGCAAAGCCGCAAGCGCCGAAGGCAAACTCAGCGAATACGGCTCGTGGTACGGCCAGCACCAGGGCTGTACCGCGCCTTTAGAGTGCGTACCCAGCCCAGGTTACCCGCTGTTCCGGCGCGCAAAAAGCGGCTATCGAACACGCGCTGCGCGTTTTCAAAACTTCTCCGGCGTCGCCCTGCCGACGGCGAAGAAAAAAACAGTTGCCGACGTCATGCGCCGCCTGGCGAGGTTGCAGACGAGTTCGGCAATAACGTGCTCGATTCGGTCAAGCACTGGGAAAAACCATCGCTGACAAAGCCGATGGACGGCCTGCGAGCATGCACTCGCCGCTGCCGCCGAATCGGCCAAAGCAAGAACAAAGCGGCTACCGCTTCACGCTGGACTACGCCCCCTACGCCGCCATCATGACCTACTGCCGCCCAACCGCAGCCTGCGCGCCAGGTTCTACCGCGCCTACGCCCTTCGCGCTGCACTGGCGGCAAATGGGATTCGCTTACGCGGTGATAGCGAAATTCTCAAGCTGCGGCTGCAAAGCGCGGCTGCTGGGCTACCGCAGCTACGCCGAATACGCGCTCGCCACCACGCGGCCGAAACGCCACCCAGCAGGTTTGGGCTTTCTCAACGGCCAGCAGCAAAGCTGAAACAGCTGCTCAAAGGGAAACCGACGAGCTGCGCCGCTGCGCGCACCAGAACGAATGACCTGCAAAAGCTCGAACCGTGGGACGGCGTGGCCCTGTGCGCCGAAAAACAGAAAACCGAGCGCTACGCCATCGATAAAAGCCTGCGCCCGCGTGCCCGCTGGAAGTACTCTCCAGCCTGTTTGCCGTCATAACGCCATAACACAGCATCAGCGTTGCGCGAGAAAAAAGGCGTGCCGGTTTGGCATCGGTGCGCTTTTTGAAGGATTTACGACGAAAACAAGGCGCCACCGCCTCGTTCTACCTCGACCTGTTCGCCCGCGAAAACAAACGCGGCGGCGCGCGGCGGTTAAACTTTGGCAGAGCCGCTACAAAGCGCAGGCCGACGGCAGCCTGAAAAAACGTTGTCCTTTATCGTCTGCAATTTTGCTTGGAAGTCCGCGGCGATACCGACACCAACACGGGCGAAGCCGTTACCTGTTCCACGAATTCAGCCCGGCACGCGGATACTCAGCGTGATCGACGTGGTAGCCATATCCGGCATCAACAGCGTGCCGTGGGGTGCCAAATCGAATTCAACCCAGATGCTGGAAGAGCTGGATGTTGGAACAAAGGGTAGCACTGCCGCACAATATCCGTACTGCAAAGCGGCGAGCGCTGCCTGCCAAACCCTGATCGACAGCCTGGTCGCCGCAAACACTACCTCGCCGCCCGCACCCTCGGCGTCAGCTCAGACGCGGCGCTGACCGACTACGCCTCTACCACGAATACCGCGAAGTAGGCCGGCCTGATCGACAAAATCCGCCGAAGTCCAAACCGGCTGCCGCTGCTGCGAACCGGACTGCGTGCGCACCCTCCTTCAGCCACGGCTTTCAACGGCGCCGCGCAGGCTCTGACTATCTACAGCAGGCGGAGGTGCTGGCGACGGCTACCTGCTGTTTAGAAGAACGCGGCGTGCTCGCCGCCAGGCGGGTACTTGCCGGCTTCCTCTCTCACCGGCGGCTCGCGCAATGTCGCCCAAATGTGCAGCACTTCCGCGGCCTGTTGAAATGGCGCTTTCTCCAAATCCTCACGGCATCAGCTGACGCTTTCTGGGCGGCCGCCTGCATACTGAGCATGAAGGTTAGCACAACAATGACTGGCTGTAATTGGGGCATCTCCGCCATCGCAAGCGAATAAGGACGACACCGCGGTCGAAACAGTTTTGATCAACAACCACACCGCCGACGACTGCAAAGGCCCGCCCGGCCGAACATGGCCTGACCCTTGCCGCCGCCATAATGACGAAACCGAAAGGCTCGGCCTTTAGTATACGTTTGCATGCCGGCTTCGATTTTGGTGCGCAAAATGTACGAAACTTTGGAAAAATTCGCCTGCGCCTTCTTTTTTGGGAAAAACGCGAATTTCTCAGCCGGTAATCCCGCATCGACGCCGCGATAAAGCCACCGAAAAAGCCGCCGCCAAAAAGCAAAAATAAGCCCCGCCAGCGCAGCTGAAGTACCGCACGGAAAATAAATCCAATATTTTTCAAACCGGTGTGTTAAAAAGCAGACAAAAAACCCGCAAGCGGCGGCAACTGGCGTCTGCGCCTAACTATAATCTCGTTTTCTTTGGGTCGTTAAGCTCAGCTGGTAGAGGCAGCGGACTTTTAATCCGTTGGTCGGGCGTTCGTCGCTCGACCCACCAAAGTTCAAAAGCTCAAACTTCCGTTTGAGCTTTTTCTATAACCAAAAACGTAACGGCAGAAAGTGACGACCATTTCGATCATGCTGCCCGCACCGCAAACCATCGGCAGCCTGAAAACCCGTGGGCCGAGATACCATAAAACCTGCGAAGTTTTCAGACTGCTCTACAGGCAACCTGAAATACGGAGAACAAACCCCCTAATCGATGCCGGCATTGCTCATGGAATTTGTTTTGAGGATAGGTATCGTGTCGGTTGGATACCAGCCCTTTCTTGCGCACGCAGGCATCTTGCTGCTGTCGCCGCCAATGATTGCGCCGCGGGCTTATGTCGTCGAGCTGGCGCTGACGTACAAGGTCATACCGCAGCGTTTCTCGCTCGCTCTGCTGGCTTCCGGTGGAGTTTTTAGCAGGATAAATTTTGTCTTCGTTGCACAGCTCCGCAACCACGACGCATCGGGCGGCGCGCGAAGCCACCTGCCGATATTCAGGCGGCCTGAAGCGGCGAGCTGCCAGAGCATGAGGGGCAGTATCGGTTTGTTCATTCGAATATCTGCAGATTGGGGATGGTTGGGATTGGTGCAGTGGACATTCATGCCCGTTAAACTTTCAGGCTGCCGGTTAAGGCAGCCTGAAGCAATACAACTAGACTAATCATTGTTGCGGCATTGCTCGTAGATTTTTGTTTTCGGGATAGATATCCATGCGTGAGCGGTACCAGCGCACGCTTTTGGGCATGCAAGCTGCCGTCGCCGCCGCCGGGTGGGATCGTAGCGCAGGAACGCATGTCATTGCGTTTCCTTTTTATCCTTAGCCCCATTTGCCTTAACATTTCCCGCTGCCTTTCTGTACTCTCACCTGGGATATGAATGTCGGGATAATTTTCCTTTCGTTGCTGGTGCAACAGGAGGCATCGGGCGGCAGTTTGAACCTTAAAGTGCAGCCAGTACTAGGGCGCGGACAGGCTTAAAATGTCTGGTTTTTTATCATGGTTGTTTCTCCTGTTCGGTGGGTTGCGAATGGGGGTAGCCAGCAAGCCGCGTTTGGTTCAGGCATGATGCCGACATCTTCTTCTGCGATGGCCGTCTTTTTTTTACGCATTGTTTTTCGGACCGATAGCCGCATTTCAGGCTGCCTTTAGAGGCAGCCTGGAAACAACAACTAGTCGATAACGGCGTTGCTCGTGGTTTTGTTTTTGGAAAAATCCCATCGTTCCGCCACACGCCACCAGCCTTTTTTTACTTTGAGGCATCAGCTTCCCGGTCGCCGCGCCGATGGGATCGCGCCGCAGGGAGTGCTATCACCTTATCTTGTTTAGCCATTTGGCAAAAATTGTTAAAACATTCTGTCCCGTTGTTCCCCTGGAAGCACTGGGCGGCGTATTGATGTCAGGACTGGTCTGGTTTCATTACGCAGTTTAATCCAGTGAGCATCCGGGCGGCAGTTTTAGACACTAAAAGTCAGCCCCGGCCACTTTAGGGGCCGGGACCGCTTAAAGACTACGGTTTTATCATGCTGGTTTGTTTCTCTGTTCGGTGGGTTGCGGGGGTAAGCCAATAAATACGTTTGGTTTTCGGCGCGATGCCGACATCTGCCTGTACGATAGCCGTCTTTTACGCATTGTTTTCGTACCGATATCCGCGTTTCAGGCTGCCTTTGCGGGCAGCTGAAATAAAACTGCTGAATCTGGCATTGCTCGTAGATTTTGTTTCGGGAATGGTATCTTTGCCCAGGGCATTTTCAACCTTTCCTTGCGCGACATCTTGCCTCCACTGTCTCCGCCGCCAATCGGGTCATAGCCGCGGGAAAACATATCGTCGAGCTTGCGCTGACCGTACACGTTCATCTGCCGGATCGACTTTCCGGCATTTGTTCGCTTCCAGGAGCCAGTGAAGATTGCCTATGGCGAGATACAGCTTTTCTTTTATTACGCGGCTCCACTAGCCCGACGCATCGGGCGGCACACGAAAACCGCGCGCGATGTTCCAGGCGGCCTGAAAGCAGGATGCGACGCCGAGGACATCAGGTTTGTTCATTTGGGGTCTCCTGATTGGGGATGATTGGGATTGGTACGGTGGTTTTGTTCATGTGCCGTTGAGCACAGGCTGCTGCTGCAGGCAGCGCCGGAGGGGCTTCTAGCTCTACTCATGCGTGCTCGTGATTTTGTTTTGGGATGGAATATCCGCACGTAGACGGTACCAAACACTTTGGCACGCAGGCATCGGCTTCCTGGTCGCCGCGGCAATAGGATTGTAGCCGCAGGAACGCGTATGTCGCGTTTCCAGCACATCGCCAGCCCCATTGCTTCAGCATTTCGCTGCTCTTCATCACTGGTAGTGGGCGGAGTATGAATTGCCGGATAGATGGTTCTTTCGTTGCACAATTTCCAGCAAGAGCATCGGGCATTAGTTTGAATCGCTTTAAAAGTGCAGCCGGCCACTAAGACCGGACGGCAAAGACCAATACGGTTTTTATCATGGTTATTTCTCTGTTCGGTGGGGTTGCGAGATAAGGTAGCCCGTAAATACGTTTGGTTTTCAGCATCACGCCGATATCTTCTTCCGTGCAGTAAGCGTCTTTTGCGTTACATTTGTTACCGATACCGTAACGCGGTTGTGCGGCGAGCTGCCGGAGCCGGTCTCTACCCAATGGCGAAGCCGTGATTTATGTCGGGTATTGGTTTCCGGTGGTGGTGGTCGGGTTGTAGCGATGATTCTCTAAAATCTCCCGGGTGGTTTTCAAAACTGATGATCGCTCCGATTGTCCTGCTCCCCCCGTTGGGCAAAGCCGCACGGCTGGCCAGGTGTTCGTCCGGCTTTGTACGCCGGGTATGGCAGGGGCCGACCATGCCCTTATCGGCAGCCTGCCAGCATGCCGGCGTTTTCCTTGCTATCGAGCTTTTGTTGTAAACCACCATGGTGCCTGGCTGTGCGAGCCGACAGACGGAAGCGGTACAGGTTGTTCCGGCCACCGTAGCAGTACGGCCGCTTTCCAAAACATAAAATGTACTGTTCCGGGCAACCAGGCAACCTTATATGATCAGAAATTCCATTAAATTATCCAGTTTTTAGTTAACTGATTAATTAATTTATCATTCCATCAATTTTAATTTACATCGAAATAAGGCACCATCTTCTAATTTACTGTATAAAATATCAATTATTGATTTGCTGATTGGCCATGCTTTCTAAATAATTATTATTTCCAGGCCTAAATAACAAATTATAGCCATCATCAATGTAATTTTCTATTAAAAAAAGCAGTTAATATACCTATTATTAAGATATTCAAAAAAACAAGCATCCTGTTTGTTCTTTACTACTACTTCATTTTTAACATTTAGTTACTTTCATGAGTTTTTTACTTTAACATCAAATACTCTTCCGGTTTAGTAATGTTGAAAATAGTGGATGAAAATTCATTTCTTGTCCATCAAATCATCTCTATACACTTTTTCCATTCTCACTTTGAACATTTCTTAATTCGTTAAGAACTTTAGCCTGATTATTTACATTAACTTTCTTGCCATTTTGTGTTTCTTGAAATCCACGAGTATTTAGGGGAGTCCTTAATGGATTAAAACCTGATTAATTTTTGTTGCTGAGCTGGGGCCTGTCTGATTAGTAGTGGGACCAGGCATTACCATTAACCCCCATTACCTGCACTGCTTGCCCCATTATTTCCCTCTCGATTCCATCATGCGATGGAATTTACTGTTTGAGGCCAATTGAGTACAGTTATTTCCCAGCTCCACAGCCAGCCTTTGGATCTCACTTTTTGCTAAGTGTGGGTTTAGATGGGTTGATTGCATTCACCATTGTTGACCCACACCTAAAGCCAGTCGTCTTGCCAGTATTTTGGATCTATAAAAGACCATATATATCCAATAGTTGCAGCTAAATTCTCATTTTTTTTTCTTAGCTTTATGGATATATTCGTTGAATATTTCCTCATGATTTTTAGTTTCCTGTTCTTTTAAGGCACCTTATTGGCTAAACAGGTTATGGTTTTTATATGCTTGTGGTTAGAGTGCAGCATAGTCTCAGTAATCCCAAAGTATTCGGAACTGCCTAATTTCCAACTTTCCATTGGGGTGGGTGAAAGCGGATGATAACCGTCTGAAATAATAGTCTCGGCCATTGAGCCCATCATTGGATTTTTCATCAACTAGCATAATATTTGCATTTTTCCTAATACGCTCAGTAACGCTGCATCTGAAAGTTCTTTTTCTATATGCTTTATGTGATTTTTGATACTTTCAACAATACCTTTCTTCCGTTAGGCGTAAGCTCGCTTTCATGCAGCTGCGGTTGGTTTCAATCACCATTTGCTCCGGCAAACGCACTTCCAGTACTGCCTCCGCCAGTGCCAGCCGCGCTGCTCCGCCTACCGTGTCGTCGGCATTCTGCCTACTGCCTTCTCTGCCGCTATCCGTTCCAAATAAAGGGGCTGCCAGCGATGGCGCACTTTCGCCTGCCGCGCCTTGTACGTCACCGGTCAAAAGTGCCTGCACCCGCATCCGGGCGGCGCGGCCTATGCCGCCTTCTTTCCATGTATCATATGCGGCTTGGTGTTCGAACAGGTATTGGTCTGCAAGGGCGATTTGTTGTTGCAGCCGGGTAATCTGATCGGGGCTGTGCGGGCAATATAACTGCTCCTACAAATATGCTTTGGCAATTCGGATAGCTGCTCATAGTTTTGATATTGCCGATTTTGTCTGCAGTCCATGACGCTTTGGGCAGCGGCAAGGGCGAATGCTTGGGTAACTTTCGCGCTGCCATCAGTTCTTCCTGTACTGCTTCTTTGTCAAACTGGTTTTCAGGCTGCACAAACGGCTTCAGCGGTGTCGATGACATCGCGTGCCGCTGTCTGCGCCGCACTCAGCCGGTGGCTTTTCTGCTGGCCGAGCATCATCAGTAATCACCAAGTTGCCGGGCCAAGCACCGCTATGTCACTGTGCATTGTCTTTCACTTGCCGTAGCCAATAAGCACCACAGTGTTTTAACGCTCGGCAACGTTCTTAACCCGTCCCGATCTTTTTCCTGTCAGCTGCTACCGCACACAGATACACTACCAATCCACGCAGACTGCTTCCCGCTGTAGCTGCTGTAGTTGCTTAATGTAGCTATGGCTGAAGGTGGCGGTGCGGGAAGCTGTTTTTCCTTGTGCTTCGGCCTCTGCCGCAGAAGTAAGCGAAACCTTTGAGATCAGTATGGCCTTTAACGTTGAGCTGACTATCAATGCTTCCCAGCTTAAAAATACCGCTCTGCTCACCTACGCTGGCATGGTGGCTGCTCTTGCTACGGCTGTAGCACTGCCGGCGCTAAAGCCGTAACTACGGTGATCTGCGCAGCATGTTTTCCTGTTGCGCGGAAGTGGCGTTAATCCTGCACGCTTTCGATATTGAGGGTTGGCGGCATCAAGCTGTACCTTGCCGATCAACTGCGCGCGCCGCTTCAGGGTGGTGTCGCCGCCGCGCTGTGCACAGATCACCCGGCGCTTGCGGCTGCAAATATGGCTGTGCGGTGGGTGCTTTCGTCGCCGTTTGCCGTAGCCTTTGCCGTAGTTGCCGCCATGACAAGCCAGGCCCCTGACGCCGTTAATGAAAGCAAGGGCAACACCGGCATTCCGACCGCTTTAGCGGTTTTATGCTCGCGGTGCTGCTGCTCGGCAGAACGGATATCGACGCGATTTTCTGCGCTCAGATAGGTGGCCTGTTGGTAGCGATATCAACGCCGCGGATAAGGATGTCGAATACATAGCACGTGTGCTTTGAGTATCACGGCTTTGCCGGCTTCCATGCGGGCTGCTTGGGCGCGGTTTGCCGGCGGTTTGGAGGTTTCGCTGGTGTTTTCCGCCGCCGCTGGGTTATCGAGAGACGCTGATGCCTTGGCTACAGCGCTTTGGGGTTTTACAGGCAGCAGGCAAGTGTCTTGCCCGGCGTTAAAACTACCGTGCAGCGTGGCGGCGGTAATCAAATTCACCCGGCTGTTGCTGCCAGCGCGCCTGGCTGGCGGTTTGGCGGCATTGAAATTCAAACCGATGGCGGCATCGACTACGGGAATATTGACTGCGGCAGCGGTCAGCCCTTTTTGTTCCGGCGAAACGTTGGGTTTGCCGGTAGCGCTCGTCGGCAGCCTGAATATCGATCTTTTCGGCTTCAACCAGTACGTTGCCTTCGGGCGATGAAACGATAAAGACCGGTTTGGCTGTAACGTTTGCGGCCCTCAGCGTATACTTTTCGTGCACATTTTGCCGCTGGCAGAAACTTCAACCCGGTGCCGTCGCTTTCTTAGGCTTGGGTTTTGTTGCCGATAAAGAAACCGATACGCGCACCCGTCGAACGGACTTTTTTGCGCTCGTGGTTTTCCCAATCTTGGCCCAGCGTTCTCGGCAGCATCAACGCGCACTTCGCGGCGGCGGTCACCAGGGGTCTTGCCATGGCGTGACGGCTGCCGGATGCGGGTGTCGCCGCCGGAAACCCGTTCTGACTTCGCGGCCGGTAATCACGCTGCGTGCGCTTCGTCTCGTGCTGCCGTGGTCCAACCGGCTTTGCTGCCGACCAAACCGCGCTCTTTGCTGCGGTCAGGTGACCAGATCGGGGTGCGGCGGCCGCTTCGCTGATATCGATATTACCGCGGGCGGCCAAGGGTGATGCGGCCGTTTTGGCTGTCGATTGTGGCCTTAGCGGCGGATGCGGGGTCTTTACCGGCGGATACGGTGATGTTGCCAGCGCTTCGATGCGGCTGCCTTCTTCCGGCGCTTTGGTGAACAATGTGACGTGGTTTTGTCGTTTGCCGCGCCATGGCTTTCGTAGCTTTTCGGTGCCGGACGGTGCCGAGTGTGACGCTGCCTTGGCGGGAAACGACTTAGGTATGGCCTTCGCGGGCGCCAGTTGAAGGCGGCGGCGGGCGGGCGCCGTTCAGTTTGATGTCGTGTCCTGCTTCGAGGGGCTGAGCAGGCCTTGGTAGTCTTCTGTGCCGCTGACATACAGTCCGGCCACACGGTCAACGCGGTGGTGCGGCCGTTGTGCGAGTCGCCGCTTTGGGCGGTGCTGCTTTGAAGGTAATGTTGTCGGCTTTGAGGCTGAGCAGCCGTTCGCTTCGATACTGCCGCCGGTGATGTCGATTTGTTGTTGGGCGTCGAGTATGACGTTTTTGCCGCCGATGCGGCGCTGTTGCCTGATGTCGCCGGCAGCCAGATCGATGATGCGCCGGCCGGCAAAGGGTGCCGCAGTTGTCCGTGCGGCGGCATTCAGCTACAGGGCGTCGGCGCTGATAAGGCCGCCCGGCGCGCGTGAGACCGCCGGGGTGAGGGACATGAACTTTGAGTACGAGTACGCTGGCTGCTGCCGTCCGGCGGAGTGATAACAGTCTGGCTTTCAAGCCAGACGATATCGCTGGTCAGCCGGGCAACCTGCTGGGGACGCGGGGCGATGCCGGGGTGAGCTGCTGGGCGCGGGCGAAGCTGATCGGCGCATCCATCAGGAAGCTTGGAATTGGGCTTCGTCGTTGGTATGTCAGACGGCGGTAGCGGTCAGACGGGCGATCTGTTCGTTGATCAGGCGTTTACTCGTAATAGCCAGCCAACCCAGCCGTTTGTGGTGCGGTTGGGATCGAGTTTGCGGAGGCTTTGAGCATGTAGTCACTTTAACCCAGCCAGGTGCGGTAGTCAGCATAGGCAGGATCGGTTTTCCACCAGATAGCCAGGGCGGTCCGGGACGGACGGTGTACAGGCTGCTTTCGGGCGGGCTGAAGGCGGCCGTCAGGACTTTAATGCGTTGTGGCGCAACGGCGGCGGTGGCGGCATCGGCGCTGCGGCGGCATGGTAGACGGGATTCAGGCTGCCTGCCTGATCCTGATAGCTGATGTGGTTGGCAAATTCGCGGCGTTCAAGCGGGGTTTCGTTATACACGGGAGCGCTGTAGCCGGTGCGGCGTCCCCCACCTTTGTCTGGATTTGCTTTTGCGGGCATAAGCTGTTTTCGAAGATACCGGACTCATTTCGTACCGCCAGCCAAATCGCTGAGGTTTTCAGGGTGCTGTCTTTGTCGCTGCTGCCCTGCCAGACGCCGCCGATCAGGATTTGGCCGTTTTCATTGGCCAGCTCTTGGGTGTCAACGATAAAGTTGCCGCCGATGGCAATTTGCGGGTTGGGAGTGGGCGATTTGGTCTTCGTGGCGTTATTATGGTGACGCGTTTTCGTTTCCAACTGGATTGGCGAACCGGGCACAGCCGTCGTTAAAGGTAAACTGCCTTTGGCATGATTGGCAGTCTGCGCCATGAGCCATCTTTGCCAGCCTGCCACCACTCAGGATTGCCGGGCTGGCTGTGGCTGTGCGGTGTTCGGCCGCGCCGACGGCAACACTGTGATTGACTTCCCAGCGGCTGTTGCCGTTATGGATTTGGCAACCGACCATCGCCGTCTCCGGCCGCTTCGATGCGGCCGCGCGGTTCCAGGCGCTCGGCGGCCCCTGCCTTCGGCCTGATGGCTACTCGTTCAAACGGCCGCCGATGATATGCGGTATGCCTTCGCTGCTGATCAGGCTGGAGACGCTTTTCGGTTGTGGCGGTAGATTTTCTATCCAGTAAAGCCGCTGCCGGTGTTGCTTATACTGCGCATGCCGATGTCAGGCGTTCGCGGGCGGCAATGACAGGGGCTTGGTTTTTTGCCGTCTGCGCTTGCTTCTTCGCGGTTGTTCAGGCTGCCGCCGCCGGGAGCGAGACGGCTGCCATGGGCTCACAGTAGCTGCCGATGTTGTTCAGGGCGATCGCGGCATCCAGTACGGGTCAGACCGTTGCTGTTGATCAGGCCGCGGTTGTACAGTGTCAGCGCCAATACGGGTGTGCTGCCGGAAACCGGTTGCCTTCGGCGCGGTGTCGATATGCCCAGGCACCGATGTCGAGGCTGCGCCGCCGACTAAACGGTGACGGTTGCGGATCCGCTGCCGCCGCTTTCGATGCTGAGTGTGCGGCCGGCTTCGATGTCGCCGCTGCTGTCAAAGTCAGCGCTGAGTTTGAGGCGGCGTGCGGTAAACGGCCAGGAATTGCCGCTGCCGTCCAGCCAGTTGGTAGTCGGTTCGAGATCTTGGCCAGCCAGAATGCTGCCGCTGCTGGCAATATCGCGGCAGCCAGTTTCAGAGCTGCCGGCGGTAGTGTTCGCCTTGTTGGTTGTTCAGACCGTCCCCGAAGGCGGATGTCGCTGAGGGGTATTGCTGCGGATGACGCCTTGGCGGTTGTCGAGGTCGGGTGCCGGTAGTTTCGGGCTGCCTGCTGCCAGGGCGCCGCCGCGGTTGTCGCTGTGGCGGCTGCTGAAAATATCGGCGCTGCGGGCAGGGATGATGCCTTGGCGGTTGTCGAGGCGGCCGCCTTCAAAGCTTTTCAGGCTGCCGGGGTGGAAGACGGCGCTGTTGAGTACCAGTTCGCTGCTGACGCTCAAATCGGTGCGCCGCCGGCGATGGTGCCGCTGTTGTCAGAGCGGCCGGAGACGCTGATGCGGTATTGCGTCCGGCAGGACAGGTAGACCGCCGTTGCCGTTATTACCGTTATTACCGTTGCCGTTATTGGCGGGCGGCCGCTTGTTGCGGAGTTGCCGTTTCACGCGCCGCTGTTCGTTATTACCGCGGGTGGTGCCGCTACTGTTTCCACTATTTGCCGTTGTTGCTTTCAGCAGGCCGATGCGGCTTGTTGTCCGACGGGCGAGTATCTGACAGGTGAGATCCGACTACTGCTGACGTTGCGGCCGCTGTTACGGCGTCCCAATACGAAGCGATGTCGAGGACAATGCCGTCGATTGACCGCTGTTGTTGCCGATGGGCGCTGCGGATGCGGAGTTTCGCCGGCGCCGAGAATGCGGCCGCAGGACTGCCCATTATTGCGAAGTATCGCCTTTATCCAGCACCTGGAAGTTTACAGAAATCAGAGCTAATTTTCTGGTTCAGAGTCCGAACCTTTAACATAAAAGTCCACCAAAAGTTGGACCTCTTGTAAATGAATTATATCAGATACTTGATATGGTTCAACCATAGTCAGTATTTCAGAAAATATCCTTTGCCTCTTTCTCTATTATCGTTTTGTAACCGTTTACCTTCTTACATTGGCTTTAACCTCAGCCATTGCAAACAAATCCCATAACCTGTAATTACGCTGGCTTAAATATAGTGCGTTTTTATTGATAAAGATGGAATGGCATTCGTGAATCTCTAAATGGTTACAGGAATAAATCGTTGAATATTTTAGAAGTTGCCCTGTTTTTTGATCTGCAAGAGCATACACTAATCAATTGCTACGCCATGACAAAACCCCATCTTTCCTAATAAGGTGCTGTTAGGATATATACCTTTGTAAAATCCATATTTAGTAAAATACCTTATAAAAAGTCACCTGTCATCTATAGGATTAGAAAAAGATTTTATCTTCATCAAGTTTAAAATTGTTCATCAATAATAAAAGAATAAGGATGCATGAGTTCAAACATACTAATGGTAATTTTCTTGGATCATAAATATTCGATATTTATCGAGATGAAAAGATGCCTAAAAATTCATCAATATTGGTACAATAGAATATTTTGTCATCACAATAAACATCATCTAACAGATAGGCTGTGATTTTCCATTTGTTGATTCGTGAGGCTATAAATGCTAACTTGCCATAATAATCACTTCCATATAGATTTGCTAGTTGTGCCCTTTGGGAGGAGCAAATTCTAGCAGCATAACATGGTCCTATCTTTACAGTCGTTATAGCAGGTTCATCAAACTCAACTGCACCCCACTTTAATAAAAGCCAAGCGAAAAGTTATTAATTTATTACTGCCCTTAGGCAGCTTTCTATTTATTCAATGATAATAAATCTAGTTTTCAATATTTGATTTTGTTTTTGGATTGGTACAATAAATTTTCCTTAAAATCTGATATTAAACTGACCTTTCCATTTCTGCATAATTTCAGGCAATTTGTTCAGGAGCCTTTCCTTCAAATCTGCTTTGGCCGTGGGCGTAAAGTGCCGCTGTTGTCGGTGGTTTGGTCGGCGCGTTAAGACGCAGAACTTTGTCTTGAGCGGCGACAGTGCACTATTCGCTGTCCGTCAGCTCTGAGGTGACACCACGCCGGCACCAGGTAAATCTTTGCCGGCGTTGCGGATGCCGGCATCGGCAGCAATCAGGGGTGATCTTGCCGGCATACATGCCGCCCGAGGCGCAAATGTGGGTGACGGGGTGCCGCCCGCAGACGGCAGGTTGCCGTGCAGACGGGGTTTTGACACTGCCGGCGGCGTCGGTTTTGGCCGCCGGCGGCAATCATGGATATTACCTTTGGTACGCCGTCAGTCTTGGCGGCGGCTGGAAATGCCCAGGTGTAGTCGGCATCGCGCCCGTCAAGACCCTGAGCGCCGATTTCGATGCAGTACTGTGATCCTCAACTTCATCCGAAACAGTAGTCTTGCCAGGATGGGACGGCCGGTGGTGAGTGGCACCTGCGCTGTTGATAAAGCCGCCGCCGTCGACGCGGATGCCGGCGGGGTTGGTAAGTACCACTTCGGCGCGGCGACCGGCGGTTCGATGTAGCCCCTCAGGCCGGTAGGATCGCTACTGTTGATTTGGTTGACGATTACGGGCTTCATACCGCGGGCGAGAAAGGGGTTGCCCTATCCGCCGGCCTGGCGGGTGGATACGCTTTGCGCCAGCTGTTGTTGAGAATGGTGCCCGCGCGTGTCGACATCGAAACGGCGGTATTGGTTGGTTGACGGATACGCGTGGGCGGTGGGGTTTTGGATATTGACCTGCGGCAGTCCGTTGCGGTTTGCGGATGACAGGCTGCTGGGATTTGGGGCGGATTTGTCGGCGGATGTCGGCAGCGGCAGCGGGCACAATCGGGCCGAACCGAAACCGAGCAGCAGGCTGAAAGCCAGCGTGCCCAAATGCAAACAGCAGCTTCAGATGGGTTTTAGACCCGTTACCGCCGGTTTCTCCGCCTGAGCGCTCGCGGGGCTTTTGCCCTGCCGAGCTGCGGTCTCGGCACAGCCGTAAATGCCGCGGCGGCGGTTGAAACAATTTATGGCAGTGTTGTTCGCCAGCAGGGCTCCATGAATTAAAAAGCAACTATATTGCTATTGCGCGGAAAGAATTACTTGGGTAAAAACAAGCAAAAATATTGCCAAGTGTGAGGTGGATAAAAATCTCCTTGAGCACTTTATTTTGGGGCGGTTTGCAGATACCAGCTGGCTGTCGTGTTTTCTTTGCCTGCACGGTGCAGCGCGTGAATCTGTAAACTGCCCCAGCTCCTCGCCAATGTTGGTTTTGACAGCATCGGCTACCCTGTTAGCCTGAAAAACCGTGCGCTCGGTTTTCAGGCTACCCTACTGGCTCCGTTTTCAGGCTGCTCCGGTAATCTGCACGGCGGCAAGGCGGCCCGCCGAGATCAGACTGGAGCAACGATTTGCGCGCCTTCGGTCAGCAGGACTTTTTCACCAGACGGGACGGGGTTTTGGCGACGGCGTCTGGCAGACCGTCCGGGCCGTTCGTTTACCAACCACCACTGCCCTGATGCTCCGACAAAATAAGCGACGCGGCGGGTATCTTCGGGTTTTAACCGCTCGTTGGGGAAGATGTTGCGGTCGGCGTGCCAGGCAAACGACTGGCCGCTATAGACCATGATGCGGTGGTTGTGGGGCGGTATTTGTTACCGTCAGGGTCTTGCGAATATAAAGGTTCAGTACCGGCAGACCTGCGGTGGGCGTGCCAAAAACTGGGCATTGGGCTGGACACGGTTTGTCAAAGGGATAGTATTTTACGGCACGGTCGGCGGTGGCGCAGGCTGGAACAGATCCGACGGTTTTGACCAGCGCCTCCCCCATTCGTCGGCCGACGGGCGCTCAGCAGGGCGGTACGGGCAAATCGATAAAGCGCGCTCGAACAGGGCGGCGGTAAGATAGGGGAGCCGCAAACGGTATAGGGCACGGCAGCGGTGTCTTTCCAGGGCAGTTCGTGCTGCAGAGTGGTGATGCGGTTGCTGTTGGTGTCGGTGGGGGGGTGTTCGATGAATAGGGCGGCTGCGCATGATTAGTTCTTCGTCGCGCTGGCTGTCGTCGGCGTCGCGACTTTTGTCGCCGCGCAGCGGTGCGGTAAAACGAATGCATACGTAAATCAAAGACGGCGCGCGTGCAAATCAGTGCGCGCAGCTGGGCGGCTTTGCGGTTGCAGGGTCGTCTTTTGCGCAGGTGGGCGGTGGCGACGACTTCCGCGATGAAAGTCCGGGCGTGCCGACCACGTTGCGCAGGTGTTTGCCGGGGTACCACCAGCCCGTCGATGTCGATCGAGGCAGGCCTGGCCGCTGACGTAGGGTCGATCAGGCAGTTTTTGTAGCCCATAGGTCGCTGTGGCGCAGCCCGGCCATTGTGCATGCGGCGCACTGGCGCGGGCGAGCGCGTGCAGACTTTCAGGTGCGTCATCCAGTCGCCCAGTTCGCGCGGGTCGAAAAGCGGCTGCGGTTTGGCGGCGCTGGCGAACCATTTGCCGTCTTTTCGCGGCTTTGATGCCGGGCATGTCGTTGTTGAGGCTGCCGTGTTCAAAAGAAAAAGCACGGCGGTAAAACGGCGCGACCGCCCGGCGCCCCTGCCATTCGACCACCGCCGTCAGTACGGCAGTAAAGGTTTTGCAGGTAGCTGCCGCCTTCCTGGCCGAAGCCTGCACGCTCGCGGTGAGCGCCGGTAAT
>BNJT01002109.1_pt1 | contig 89998 bp, 79 predicted proteins | sample 8540491 | NCBI WGS metagenome assembly BNJT01 (sample SAMD00202455, study PRJDB9452) | human saliva metagenome | host: Homo sapiens | reverse complement strand
TCAGTTACGTATTACTTATCAGAGTGGTACCAATATTACTACTGAAATAATATTAGCAAACGGAATGAGGATTTCCTTGTTCACTCACACTTTTCCTGCCGATCTCAGGTTTGTGCGATTTATGCAAAAGAGAATAGAAAATATATAAAACATGATGTCATTTCATATGTATTTCCTAACGAAATTAAGAGAAAAATATGGTGGTGCAAAGATAAATATAAAAATCAAATTATTTTATTCATCCATTATTTTTATATATATCTACAAAATATATGTATAATAATAAAAATGAGTAGGAAGAACTACAGCCCTGCAGCAATCACTGGTAAATCAAGGGTTTGTAACGCACAAACTATTTCTTTCCCAATGCCAGCCCAACTCAAAAATGTATTCAACAAAAGCAGCTCCTGCCAACATACTTACGTAAACCATCCCGAGGGCAGTAATAACTGGAGATAGAGGATGTAGTGCGTGACTAGTACAACTGTGTTTCTACTGAGTCCTCTTTGCATAAAGCTGGTTCTAATGTAATCTTTGAGAGCACCTCTCAGAGTGAATTTCTATCATCAATTGGCTAACTACGGCCAGTGGTCCCATTCCTAAAGCTCAATGCTGGTACAGATGATTTCCCTTTATATCTCGGAGATATTTACCTGTTCCATAGTCATCAATCAAATAAATTTCCAGTCATGAAAGTAAATGAGGTAGACTGATGGAAAACAAAACCAAAAACCAAGAAAATAATATAACGCACCAGATGTGAATGCTAACGCCGAGGAAATGTGCTAAATGGAGTTGTAATGGTTTCATGTCCAACCACAAGTGTCTTTAGTATAAAGCAGATTACACAAGAAAATTCCTAAAATGTAGCTATACAAATGTGGCAGAAATAATAGCTGTGCCTAAATGTGGCTTAGGCAAGTTTCAGCCAGTGATTTTCGTACATCCATTTTGAAAAAGGAATTCCCTCACAAGGTAGTTTTATATAAACATTTGTGTAGAGAGAAAAGTAGTAGCCCTTTTATAGTTTTTCTTTTATCACTATAACTCATTTTTAATAGTTAGGAATGGAGCCATAGAGGAGATAAACTCACTAAGACACATCTATACTGAGTTAAAATGAGGGCTCTTGTCAAAACCATGGCTCTTCTAATATTGTCAAGTTGCACTAGCTGTTTCATTCGTATGGTCAAGCATCATCTCGAGCTGGGTCGCCAGGTAGATGTTGAACAAGAAAATAGCAACACCTAATGACACCAAACCGTAAGCATAGAGTATTTTTCTATCATTTTGATTAAGTTGCAAAGATAATAAATAGTCTCTAAAAGTAATTTTATAAACGAATTTTATTTTAATTTTAAAATGATAATATTTCTTTTGTAAATAGTAAAATGGCGCAGGAGTGATATCCATTTCATAGAAAGCGTTTGATAAAAATAATTTAAAGATGAAAAGTCGTTTTCAATAGTATTATTTGCTGAAGCATTTAGCACAAACACAAACAGTAAAGCTAAAATTTATTGGATGTGAAGTATATAATAGTAGTACTCTTACAAAATATTTGGTATTGATTTCGTCATACTCGTGAAATTCAAAGAGAAATATTAAACAGGAAACTCATTGGAAATGTAAATCCATCAGTGGAGATAAATATAACTCTTAACTATATGGGTGGCATAAATCTAAAATGTTTGATGGATAGTATAATGCCTATAGTTGCGTTGAAAATGAAGAAGCTACAATCGAGTCAGCAGATAGTAAAGGAATAATAATGTGATAATGCCTTCGCAAATGCCTTACTTTCTATAAAAAGATTATACTTATAAATGGGATACTGCAGAACAGAAAGTAAAGTGAAGAGAAAAATACAATAGTTGAGCTTAAACCCGCTAGCAGCATCTTCTGATGTTAAGCAAATTCTAATAGGGATAGAGGTATAACCACTAAACCTCATTTGTAATCCATGACCAAATAGGTAAAAACGATACACGTGCAACAATTGCTATCAATGAATTCAAAACCAATCAGCCTTTAAGTGGTAGAATTTAAGTTTGATGAGGCTAAATATAGAAGGATATTATGTCAATAAATTTTTAAAATTAATTGATAAATCCGAAAATTAACCATTAATGAAAGTATTGAGACCGCCATATTTTAACAAGATTTTTATTTAATTTTATTAGCTCTTTTCTGATAATTGTCCTTATTTTATTTTCAAACGATTTGGCTTTTTATATAGATGAAATCTGGCTGGTAAAGGCTTGAGTATCTTTTGGTGATAATGAAGTTTGTAGGGCTTATATGTTGCCCAATCTTTTATTCCTCTTAGTTTTACCACAGTTGTAGCTTTGCTTCTATTATGACACTTGAGGTGCTTTTGCGAGGAGTTATGAATGTGCAGCCATGAAAGCCCTCAGGGTATCTCTCTACCTCAAGGTACACGTACTCTCATTATTTTTATGTTTATACTTAGTTTAGGAGTATACTTCTAACACCTAGCAAACCTATGGGGCACAGTTGGCCAGAAAAGCAGGAACAATACGTGATAATATAAAAACAAACAGCCTCTCACTTGCTACTACTGAAGCTGTATTTCTCAATACTGTGCGAGTCTCTATAAAAGTACAGAGACAGGTGAAAAAGGAGAATTTTTGCACGATATTATTATTCATCAAAATGATTATTAAGTGATAATGTAAATAGAGCTGTTATATCAAAGCCAAAGAAGGAGAACTTATTATTGAAAGTAAGATTGGTAAACAAATGTATTACAACTAATTCTAAAGAGAGGTACATACTATAAAGAAGTATGCCTGAAGTAATAATATGTTTCCTTTCGCAAAAGCAAAATTTGATACTTATACCCTTTAACATTGATTGACGTTAGTAGCTTTAAATAAAGAAGTTAATTATGAAGATACGCCATGAACGAGGAGATTCTTATAAAACAAATGAATGTTACAGAGTTATCTCTTAAAGCCATTAGATTCCATTAACCACTGACTATGGAAAACAAGATTTAATAGATTTTGGAGGAAGGCTCTTATAGACGCTTAGGTGACAATTATATAGTTGATAAGAACTGGCCAACCTTATTAAGCAAAAATGATGATGAGTAAAGATACTATCATATTGAGATTTAAAGAAAATTTATCCAAGATGATAAGCTGGCACCAAGTCTACTAATTTAGCAAAAGATAATAATAATTCTCTTTTGAACAATTTAGACCCCAAAACCAAAGAAGATCTTGGAATATAAAAGATAACTTTATAAACAAGTTTGATAAACTTACTCTTAGTGATAAGTTTGCGCCAGCAACTACGCTGTCTTGCGTTCTATGTTTTGTAGCAGCTGCAGCACTTATCAGAAAAGCGAGGCATGCAAGCTTCAGCTTGTCGTGGCTTATGGGTTTGTTTTATCTTATTATATTTTGGAATGCTTTTACAAAATATGGAACAAACGGAACGCTAAGCATATTGCTCCTTGGATTCCTACTTTTATACTTTTCCTTTATGCTCGTATCTGACTCATTTCGTGTAAATGAACATAAGCCCGTTTTCAAGTAGGAGGAATCCTTATTAGCAAAAATAGTAGAAACTTTTCTCATAAACATCAATATATATAAACTCTGTATCCAAATACAAACATTCTTTTTATTGAGAAGAAAACATAAGTCATTAATAATAATTAAATCAATAAGGTATGTCTCATAGAATTCAACTCCAATACCACCAGAAGAAGCTTCTGTAGAAGATATTAAGCAGGGGGAAAATGGATAATCGTTGTGTTGATGACGAAGAGCAGTCGAAAATGAAGGAGGATTTTTATAGCTGCTGCAGGAGTAACCCCAGAAATGATGACTTTTGAGGACCCTTTTATGGACGCTTGGATTGCTCTGTACTCCACTTCCTGAAAAACGTTGTAAAGAGAATTAGAAACCTATAGAGGCGATGGTTAAAGAAAACAATACAGTTCTTCATCATACCTGCTAATCTACTGCCTCTATTGACTCTAAAAGGAAATGGCTCAGCCTACTGCAGGAATTTCTGCTTTTGACAGAGCACAAGAACATTAAAGCTCTTGTTGATCCTAATACTAAACCAGATGATTTTCGCAGACCAGGACATATATTTCCCTCTTAAAGCCAAAAGAAGGAGGTGTTTTTGAGAAGAAACAGGACACACAGAAGCTGCTGTAGATTTAGCTTAAGATTGGCAGGCTTCCAGACTCCTGCAGGTATTCTTATCGAAATACTTAATGTGAAGATGGTCATTCTCTACAGCACGTTTGCCTCAGCTTACGAAAGAGGAAGTGAGCCAACACAATCTTTAAATTAATATCTGTTAGAGAGACCTCATGGCGTATCTGCATGCGCCATGATGGTTTGATTCAAAAGAAAGAAGATTTTGCGATTGATACCGACGAGGGTCAATTCCGTCTTAGAGCTTATGAACGAAACTAACTAATGGTCAAAGCTACATTTAGCTTTATACCAAAGGAGTGGGCAAAGATGAGGCTATTTTAACTCGCATTCATGCAAAATTTTATCAGTAATGACATTCTAGATCTTATAGTTCGTAAAAGATAATGAATTAGGACCGACCCTTTTGAACAAATAAGTAAAGAGAAGGTAAAAGGGAGCTGTTATTCTTAATTTAATCAAGTAAGGCTATTCTCATAATTTATTAGACTTTCGAATACAAACTATTAAAGACCTACAAAATGGTATATACAAAACAAGAAAAAGCCTTCTCAAGAGACAAAAGATATACGAGATAGGCGCACAAATAGTATTATAGATTTAGATATTACAAGAATGAAGCTTCTTACTAATTTCAGAAAAATCTCGTTATGTTGTTGGAGAAATGTCTGGCTATGGTTTGTGAAACCAGCAGACTATACTACTATTAAATACAAAAGAAAATTATAGTAAAAACAAAAGGTTAGTTAATTGAGACTAACCTTTTGTATCAAATAACAAACAAAACTAATTCAAATTCCTAAATAAATATAAAATAAATAAAATTTAATATACAAAATAGAAAAGCTTACCCAATAAAAATGCAAAAATGGTGGAATGAAAACCATATTTTTGAAGGAGAGTTTACTTATAGAAAATGAAAAGAATAAGTAAAAATAAGCTAATGAGTCCTTCAAATAATGTGCATAGTTAGATGCAAACGGAAAGCTACTTTCATTCCAGGTGTATTGATGATCAAGTACATTTTTAGGAGAATCCAGGTTCCCAACCCGCCATAAAGCAAACCTAGGCAACTGGAAAGCGCCAGCTGGCAGGTATCACAACTTATTTTTGAACAACCTAATGCCTGTACCACAAACCATACAACCATCCGAAGGCTATTAGAAGAAAAATTTGCTATCGCTAGACTTCTTATGCTAATTATTCTTTTTCTTAGATTCAGACACTACACAATTTGGAAGGAATTAAAGAGAAAATAGATAGAAATGTAGTAGGAGTGAAGTTATTCTCTGGGTTCTTCCTTAGGACAGGAAATATGCTTTCTGTAGATAATGAAAATGTGTATTAGAGAGCACTTTTTAGTAATGTAGATTCTATAATAGGCCACACATGTCAGAAGATGAACAGACAATAAGAACCACACAGAAAAGATTTTAGCAGAATATGGAGAGAATATCCTTTGGTAGTGCATCCTATTATTCGTAGTACAGAGGCAGCAGTTATCTTTCATCGAGTAAAAGCAGTAGCATTAAAGCAGAGAAACAGAGCAGTGATTGCATATTTTTCAGCATTTCTGCGGGCAAAGAAACGAAACATTATTCGATAATACTTATACTACCAAAGGATATAACTGCAGCAGAGGTTTGCGTTCATCATTTATGGTTCTCAGATGAAGATTATAATGACAAAGGGCTTTATATTAAGTGGAATCCCAGCTGTAAAAACAAAAGGAAAGATCAAAGCAGCACTAAGGGTAGCTAATTATTAGATAATAGATTAGATGTGTTGCAACAGACCACGCAATTCTATACAATTGAAAGAAAAACAAAAGTAAAATATATTCAAAAACCTCCATCAGGAGGACCTTTGGTACAACATCTCACTCGATGCACGCTTTTGAAAACGAACGAGTGGGTAAAATATCTCTTGATAGTAGAAAAAGATGTGGCACAATCCTGCAATACTATTCCGAAGGTAGAAGAAAGAGGATTTTTAAAGTGAGGAAGGATATTATGCTGATTTAGTATTAATAGGACCAAAATAAAATCATTTAATGTCCAATAAAAGTAATATACTATATGGCAAATGTGGTTGGTCACCACATTTGAAAATGTTACATTCCATAACCAAATAAATACACATAGCATTCAAGCTAATGGACATTTTAGCATATAAAGATGGTATTTATATCAAATGATATAAAATCTAAAAAGAGTACAATTTTATTTATATATAAAAGTATATTAGAAATTTAAAATAATAATATTTAATATAAAATAGGCTTATATATATAAATATATAGGCTATTTTTATTTATAAATGATAAAATATACATATATAGCCATAAATAAATAGTAGTATAAATAGATAATATTTTATAATATATAACAAATATGTTGTAAACGAAAATAAAAATTTTATAATAATATAGTTATGTATGTAGTTAATATTGATAGTGGTTGTATATATCCTTAAAATAATAGATAATAATCAGTATGCATGTTATTATTTATATTATGTATATATATAAAACCATCAAATTATATCATAATAATGATTGATAAAAGTATATGAATAATATATAATAAATATCATTTATAATTTGAAACATACTGTTTTTATGTAAATAAATAAGTAATAATAAAATAACAATAAATTTATAGAAAGATATAATGGTACGATTTTTGCGCTCTCACCTAATTTAGTGAATGAAATATGATAGCAAAAAGTATAGTTTCAAAAGTGAAAATTATGGAGGTGTATTTATACTCTTTATTAGTTTGTCTTTCAGTGCTTTTAGCTCAACTTCCTTTCGGAGTAATGTTCCTGAAAACCAAGAAAAACTGTTCAATGGAGTTTCACTCATAAAACTTTCTGATACAGAATATGTGAACTGCCATATTTAGTGGATAGAGCCGAAAGTTGGCACGTATATTCTGTGGGGTCAACCCAGTAAGCAGTGGTGCTTTGCCTACTCCGGATAAAGTAAGGAAAAATCAAGAAAATAATTTTTGAACTTGTAGGAGAGCCAGTAGACACAGATACTCACAAAGCATTCAATGAAATTCTCCCTTTGACGTTAGCAAAAGTTTTTCTTTAAGAAAATAAAATTCTGGCTAATTCAGAAAATAAAACTATTAAATAGTGACATGTACATATTAGTGGTAATATATTCTATCAAGCGTGTATTGATGTTTGCATGGAATTTGAATAGGAAAAGATTTTGCTTTTTCATTGGACGGAAGTCAAATACAAGTTGTTGACACAAATAGATGAAAAGAAGTAAGGATATGTCTCATATTTAGAACTTCCTTTATACTCGAATTCATAGGGAATGAGCAAAATGGAGAAAGTTCAATCTAGTTGGACGAGCATTTATTTTGGGATTTTGGGAGGTTTCATTTAGCTACTTTACACCTTGTGTTTCTCGCCTAAGGATACTCCTCTTACAGTTTCTTTTTCTTTTGACGGAAACAGATGAAAACACGTACGTAGGGAATTATCAATGCCTTTCTTTATGGCTATATTCTTTATTTATATTCTATTGAGTTTACCATTCTACCTAGGATGGTTTAGACCCTGAAAATATTGAATACTATTTCAACAAGTGTATGTGGCTTTCTAATGATGTGCCTTTATTATTTTGTATTTTTGCTCATAATTTCGGGTTATTATGAAACAACTCTTCCTGCTTCGTGGAGTACAAAGATGGATAGCGCTTCAAATATTGGAGGAATACAGCGGAATATAAGTGGCACTTTACGCTGGCTTATATAGTGTCTCTTGTACAGGACCTATTTTAGGTCTGCACTTTTAGCAGGTTTACCACTTTCTGCCGTGATGGAGGCTATGCAATTGACTACTGGGGAGGCGGGCTGGGCTTTTCGTCAACGCCACTTCATAGTGTTTGCTCTTTCCCCAAGTTTGTTAGACTCTTTGGCCCTCGTCTCGAGGTTGGATGACTACCGTAAAAGTATTTTTAGGTTTCTTAGAGGCTGGCTTTTGCATTCTGGAATTCTCTCAAATGCAGACCTTGTAGGAGCATTGGGGGTTTACTAAAAAGAAGTGTAGGGATATGGGGTGTTCTTTTTACACTTTTTAACTCTTTTATATGTTTGGTGTACATACGTTTTCCACGAATGAGCGAACCTAAAAACCTTTGCATAAAATAAGAATAAAGGAAGGCTATTTATTGGAGTAATTTCGTGTATTTTCTTTTATATTTGTTTTAGGTTTTATTAGGGATAATTTACGTATTCTTAGTGGCTCTCGCCATGAAATTTTATCTCTATCCACATAGAGAAAAAGACGATAGAAAAGCAGAAAAATATTTCTCTAAGGACTATTATGAGAATTGCTTATGCAAGAGAATACATGTGCCAATATTATTAGATTTCTACAGGTTGGGCGTGTGTTAATTGTCGTAAGATGGAGGAGCACGCCTGGGCAGACCCAGAAGTAGAGAAGAACTACTGCTTAATTATGCATAGTTTCACTCTTTATGTTGATGACAGAGAGAAACTTCTAAAGAAGGAACACTCGGGTTTGATTTTAAACATAAAAATGGAAGAGCTGGAAAGAATAGGAAGTCAATAGGGGATAAGAGACTACTTTCCAAGAAGTGAATTTTAGAACAGCTTCTCAACACTTATTATGTGCTTATTACCTCAGAACATCAGTGCTTTCTACTCCTGTAGTTCAATGCGTGTAGATACGCAGATACTTATAAAACTTGGTTGAAAACAGGATTGGAAAAAGTTTTCTAACAACAAAATTAATCATTATTTAGCATAGGAAAGTACTGCACTGAAATCCGGTGCTTTTCCTTGTTTATAAAGTAATTGATTGTAATTTTGTGCTTCTTTTAATATAATTTTTCTATTACAGAAAATGCAAATTTTTAAACTTACAGGTAAGAGAGATTATTGAACATGTAAAAAGAAGCCTCAGTACAAAGAAAGATACAGTGAACTTACAGAGTATTTGAATGCTTTGCAGGTATGCTGATATTGCGAGATTACCAGCGAGTTGTAGAACTTGAGTGAAACCATTATATGTTGATCCAGCTATTAACCTGAAAAAGCATCAGAAACCTTGTAACGAAAGTTGAAAGATCATATTTTGGAGCATATTTTGGGTAGCCTGTCCAACCAAGAAATAGCTCAAAGATTTGCTTTTCAATTGGATACTGACTGATGCTGCTTTGATTTGATAGCCGATCTTCCTGAAGAACGACAGAGCAGAAATACTAGCTCATATTATAGATGTGGATGTTGAACACGCCTCGAGATGTTGTTGATTTACTTCGTTATGATGTGAGAGATTCAGCGCTTATGGCAAAAGAGCTTGTAAAAGTTAATGAAAATTGGGATATTGATGTTTTGTATGAAAAGAAAATGCGTGAGGCAAAGCCCAATATGTGTAACAAGAGTACATTCTATATATGTGGTAGTTGATGATGATGAAAAACTAAAAGGGGCGATACTTTCTCAAAGATTTATTAACAGCTCCGGCTCACGCTCCTATTTAAAGATATTTATATCACAGCGAGATTTTGTAGAGTGTAACAGACCCAGCAGAAGAGGTAGCGCGATGTAATGTCTAAGCATGACTCTGGAAAGCCATTCCTGTTGTGGATAGTGACCTCATCAACTTGTTGGTAGAATTACCATAGAGATGATAGTGTTGATGTAGTGCGAAGAAGCAGACCGAGATTGTCAAAGTGGCAGCAGGGACTACGCAAGATGTTGAGAGCTGACGATAGCATTTGAAACTAACACGAGCGAGGCTTCCTTTGGTTTGCTTATTGGTATGTTCGGCGGATAGGGAGCAGCAAGTATTATTAATGGATTTCAAGATGGTTTGCATCAATTTGTTGTGATTTATTCCTCTTTATTCAATCTACAGCGTGAGTAATGTTGGGGTACAATCCTCGTACTGTAGCACAAAGGCTTGGGCTAATAATTCTAAGTAGATGGAGCATGTGCGTTTTGCTTAAAGAGTTTCTTTCTAGGTCTGATAATTTAATGGTTTGGCTCTAGCTTCTATTGCTACTTTTGGTTATTGAGTCATTTGTGTCTGGAAGTTCTCAAAGTGAAGAATCTATGTGACTGTTTGTACTCGCTTTGGTAACGGGTAATTATTAACGCAGCCGTAATAGGTACTTTTTATTCCTATATGCATAAAGAGGGATAGACCTGCTTACGTAGCAACGTGTGGGCCATTTATTACCACGTAAGTAATGATAATACTTGGTATTCTCATTTATTTTATAATAGCCAAAATCATTTTAGGATTTTAATTTTTAGTCATTTATCCAAAGTGGGTAAAAAGAAAATTAAAAATAAATATGTTTTAAATGAAATAGTGTATTGATTTGACATTAATATTCAAAATTTTTAAATAATCACGATATTTATTAAAGTCGATTTTTAGAAAAATTATAGAGATGATTTTTCATCTCTTTTATTGATAAATAAAAACAAAAATGTTAAAATATAAATATTTTTATGTTACATATTATAGTTTTTATTTATGATAAAAAGATGTAATGTTATAATAATTAACGTTTTACAATTAATGTATAAATATATATTTCATAAATCATTGATTATATGTAAAATATAAAATTAATAAAATGTTAATAAGTTTTTGTTAAAAATTGAAACTACTTATATAATCTATTTTAGATAAAGAAGATACAGGAATTACAAGAAGATTAGGTAATGATTTAGTAATAGCTCTATTTCATTTGATTACACCTATTTTCCAGTAACTTCTAGGTGCAAAGGTACAACATCTTGACAATATAACCATCCTCACCCTGTTAGTCGCAGGCGTTGCTGCACGGGCTTTTATAAAAGCCCGTGCAGCAAACGCACGTCTGTGTGGGCTGATATGTCAATGTTCTGCCTATCTATGTAGTAGAATTACTACAAAAATGACTTGCCCAAGCTATGTAAGACTGAAAAATCTTTTGTAGCTTTGCCCTCATATTTAATTTAAAATCATTAAGATATGGTAATAGCTGTTCTAAAGATAAAAACAGCTTTATCACAGGAAAAGGTTTCCATATCTAACAAGATTGGTAAATCTGACTCTATAGTCTGACTTAGTAAGGAGGTAAAACTCATCAGTAAGTGCTAAAATACTACTAAAGAAAGAAAAGCAACAGTAACTCTCAAGTGGATACTTCTATTGAAGGAAGTATCTCTAAAATTAAATTAGAAGATGGCAACAAACCCTATTGAACAACGTATCGAGCAAATAGTAGACGAGTGGGATATTTCAAAAACAGAATCCCAAGCACGTGTAGTACGTATACTCTCTCAAAGAGATGAGCAGGATATAGTAGATACTTTCTTTACTTATATGATTGCTACGGATACTGATATTATGGATATTGCTTTCCATTTCGATGCAATGTATACCAATGATGAAGAATATACTAAATCTCTGTTAGAGGAATTAAAAAGAAACTATCACCATTTGGAATACAAATCAAAAAGAGGTAGGAGAAGACGAACAGGAAACTTCCGATTGATTGGGAAGTAGATTACAATATAGGAAAAAGAAATGGGATGGGCAGGTGTTTTACAGCTAATTTCAACAAATTGGTAATGTTCCAGATGTGTTGTTAAAAATTTCCGCACCGCTGACAAGCTCGTAACCCTATGAAACAAAGGACAAGAAAGACCGCAAGTTTAAAAACAGCTAACTCTAAGAAGACCGTACCTACTACTATCACTACGATGTAGAGGGCAACCTTATCTTTAAAAATGCATATCAAGGACGTAGGTTACCGCCTCGTTCTTAGTGGTAGTGAACTCCGAGACTTAGGGCATAAAACCCCCAAAAGCACCGGTAAAGGCTTTTTATATACGTGGAATGCCAATGGTTCACCTGCTTTTGTCACAGACCTAGAGGGCATCACCTATAGATTTAGAGTACGATGCTTTTTGGCAGAAGGTTAGAGAAAAGAAGAATGAGCTCTACCTTCCGCTTTGTATGGATGGGAATGTTTTATTACACGAAACTTTCAAAAAGACAACTCCGAAAACACATGAGGCTTACTACTTGGGTCTTTGAGGGTTTTGTGCCTACCACAGCGAAGTTAGTGAATGGTAAAGCGTATAGCATTATCTCAGGACCATCTCGGCACTCCTATACTCGCTGTTGATAGTGAAGGCCGAGAAGTATGGAACCGCCAGTTAGACATATATGGTAGGGTAAAAGAGAAATTAAAGCGTCCTTCTTAGGAGATGACGTACGCCTCATTTATACTATTCCTTTATCAAGGGCAGTATTAAGGATTTTGAAACTAATCTTACATATAATAGGTTTAGGCATTACCACCTGATTCAGGTACGTGAGCTAGCCAAGACCCGATAGGGCTGGCGGGTGGACTTGCGTTTTTATGGGTATGTGATGGATTGTAATGGGTGGATTGACCCGTGGGGGGCTTTAAGTTCTGCAGCGCTACGGAGAAACTTAGAGGCATCCTATGGAGATAACAAACAAGCTCAACATTTAATCTCCAGAAGAGGTTTGGAATGATACTGATAATACTAAATTTTTAAATGACATAGGATTAGGAGATGGTAGAGATAAAAAGAGAATGGATTAATGATGTGGGATAATGAGAAATGGCAACAGCCAACAATATATATTATCATAGAGGTTCTCTGCTGATTATAGTCTTCAAGTCGGATTTGAGGTTAGAGATATTAAGTTAAGATATAACATATTCATGGAGATAAGGATTTAGCAAGAAAAGAGATATCTGAACTTCAAAATCGTTTAAGGACTGAATTAGACGCTGATTTGGATGATATTAATACAAAAGCAAAAAGATTACATTAATTTTAATTTTTATGGATAGTAATATTTTACTGAAGGAACTGGGGAAAAATGCCTAATGAAGATTTATATAATGATACACAAGAGATCAGTTAATTTAGCGCGTAAATATGAGGAACTATTAGAATCTATTGAACGACCTATATACATTAGAGGACGGATACTTTTTATTGTCAATTCTACCTGCAGAAAAGCTCTTATGGGAATGAGGAAGTAATATCAAGTCTTATAGAATCTATTGAGGTACGAGAGGTTTCCATTGAGGAGTATAAATCCCTTTAGTAAATTTCTTGTACTAATCCGTATGTTAAGGATTTCTTAGATTATAGTGTTGGAAATGGTTAGGAGGAACATATATCTTAGTTTTTATAGGGTAAATTGCCCTCTATTAAAAGCAGCTAAAGATAATAATAACCAAGGAAAAACCCTACCAGCCAGACGCTTTGGGAATACGATATGCTGGGGCGTATGGATGAAAATAGGGAGAAGGTGCAGGGCACGAAGAATTAGACCTTTACGGGAATGCTATTGCTGGTGATAGTTCTGTTTATTCCTTTCTTATACCAAGGACAGTATTATGATGAGGAGATTGGGTTAGCTTATAATAGGTTTTAGGTATTACTCACCTGAAAGCGGTACTTATAGTTAGCCAAGACCCGATAAGGTTGGCAGGAATAATCCTAATTTCTATGGGTATACCTTTGATTGTACTACTGAGGTGGATGTTTAGGTTAGTTGATGTATCGTGGTATCCATCCCAAACAAAAAGAAGCTGTAAAAGAATGGCACAAATATTCAACCTAAAGATATTAATGCTAATTATAGTATTCAAGAACATGTTGACGATGGAAATTTAAATACTCAACATATATCTCACTTCTAAAGATATAAAAAGAGCTGAATTTTATAATCATTCGCTTATTATAGCAATAGACAGATAAGATTGATCCTGAAAAGTTATAGATATATCAAATGGTATTGACCCTCAAACAGGTAAAAGATTAAAAGGTAAAGCTTTATTACTATGCTACTAAAGATATAGAAGTTCTAATTGATGGTGAAAATTCCTAAAGAGGCATATACACAGTAAATAAAAGATCATTAAAATATACTTGATATAGAATAATTATTTTGATCAGTTAGATACAATGTACTTTCTCAATATTAGATGAAGTATCTTAAGGAAACAAGAGAAGAAGCAGAGGAAGGTAAGGAAAATATGAAGAATTTAATGGATAAATTGTGCAAATTATAATAGAAATATTTGCTGATAAGACTTCTTCAAATTCAGTTTATAAAGAAGCTGTAAAATTATTAGGAAGTAAAAATAGGACAAAACTGATGTGATGCACAAAATATGGAGATATTATGAAATCTTTCTATGATGAAGGTAGAATAACTACAAGGGCAATTATCCTTTTTATTGAAAAATACGAATATAGGAAGATGGATATAAATTTATAAAATTGAAGTTCATTTTGCCTTGAGTATAATGCAGTTGATAGTCCCGCGAGCTGGCACAGCTGGGCAGTATGTGAGTAAGCACCGCAAAGATAAATCTCAGTAGCAAGCGCATCAAGCGTTTCCTTCTGTGGACGGAAATGTACTCTCCACGAATGGGAGTATGACCTAAGCGAGCGACCCAATCTCAGTAGAGATAAGGACAATTTGTTAGTTTATGACAAGGAAGAGCCTGTAACTGATAATCTTACTCACTTGGGTGATGAGAACTCCTTTGTGCCTGCGGCATAAACCTTGTGGGGATAAACTCGCATTCTATCCTCACTCGACCATTTAGGAACGCCGCATGAGGCGTATGATGAAGAGGGAAAAGGTGTGGGCACGAGAACTAGACCTTTACGGGAATGCTATTGTCATGGTGATAGCTCGTTTATTTCTTCTTATACCAAGGACGTATTATGATGAGGAGATTGGTTAGCTTTATAACCGTTTCCGTTATTACTCACCTGATTCAGGTACATACATAAGCCAAGCAACCGATTAGGGTTGGCAGGGGGACTGCGTTTTATGGGTATATATTCGATTTGTAATGAGGATTGATCCGTGGGGGCTAGAAAATGTGTATGTTAGGTATCAAGCTCCTGTTTTAGATCCAAATGGTGTACCAACAGGAGAAATATATACGGGAAGAACAAAAAGGTATAGGAGTAAAGATTCTACAGAAGATATTTCAAGAGCATTACGTAAATCAAACCATCACAGAAAAGATACTAGAAGCTTAACTCCTGTTTTTGTAAATGACAACTATAATGCTAAGTGAGAGGTGGCGAACACTATTTATATACAAGTAGAGAAAAAAGCTGGAAACAGCAGCAGATCAAATTAATGGAATAGCAGATAGAAATTTTGGTATAGATAAAAATGGGAATGCAAAAATAGGAAATAGATATATGGATGCCTTGTAGAGAAATCCAGATTTAGAAAAACTTCACTAATAAGCACAAAAGATAATATTATGTCAAAGAGAAAAATATGGCAACATATATGAAATAAAAATGCCCAATAATAAGTATGCATACCTTTGTTTAATAAGAGAATGTGGTTTTGGTATTTTGATTATTCCTCAGAAATACAAACTAATAATATACAAGAACTTTTGATAAAAAGGATTAAAAATTTATAACTCTGAGAAACAGCAATCAATAAAAAATATGGACATTGGTAGGTATGTTGATTTACAAAAAGAAATATAAAATGGCCAGATTTAGCTATTTTTGTGCCCATAATAAGTTATGTTTTATAAAAGAGTCAAAAATTAGTGAGTGTAAATGAGGGAATAGTTAAAGTAAAACTGATGAAGTATTTGTCTTTCAGGTTATATTAATGCTTTTTGATAATTATAGGTATTTCTGAGCTTTGGCTAAGTAATAATATAGAAAACTATCCAGAAGGAGAAAATATTTTTCCCTACCTGGGATGATATAATTAGGTAGCTGTAGTCCTATTCTTGGAATACTAATATAGAAGTTTAAAAAGAGTGTCGCCAATAACGACAGGGCATACATTTGCCTTTGAGTATGATGCCTCGGCAGGCGCACGGCAAAAGATAAACTCTCAGCAGTAAGCGCATCAAGCATTTTCTATGGGACGGGAATGTACCACTTCACGAGTGGGAGTATGACCTTTGTGAGCGACCTAATCTCAGTAGAGATAAGGACAACTTGTTGGTTTACGACAAGGGAAGAGCCTGTAACTCGATAATCTTATCACTTGGGTGTTTGATGAGAACTCCTCAGCCTGCTGGCTAAACTTGTAGGGGATAAACTGCATATTCTATCCTCACTGACTATTTAGGGAACGCCGTATGAGGCGTATGATGAAGAGGGGAAAAAGGGTGTTACCATGCAAAACAAAATTATCAGTTAGGTGATCAAAAATATAATGCTCAAAACAGAATTAGAAAAGGAAGAGTATGTGTTTGATAAATTAATGGAACATGAATTGAAAGAACATCAGATTGAACACGCAAAAAGATTGCATTGATATTGTTAGAAAAAGACATGCTAAAATAACATAAACAATGAAACACACAGAAGAACAAATTATAAAAATAACAAAAGCAAATAAAGGCTTGTATAGATATGATATAAAGCTAAAATCATAGTATAGAGGAGGCTATATATGATACTGAACGACAATGCTGGGTTGTAATAGCTGTTTCCAAAAATTATTTGAACAAGAGAATTTATTTTCATATTTTATTCTGATGATACGGGAAAACTTGTATTAAAACAATGGATAAATATGGATATAATACTTATCTGCCACGTGATCCAGATCATAGATAAAAGAAATTCTAAAGAATGGGATGAGTGTGAAAAAGAATAAGAATAAACATTAATAGTAAAAGTATACATTATGAAGTTTTATAATATAAAAGTTTGACTTCGAACCTAAAAATAACAGGAAGAAGAAATGAAGTTTTGCAGTTGAAATAAGGAAAAACTCATTTGAAAAAGATGAACATAAAAGAATATGTTTCAACAGCTGATAACAACAGTAACGATATAAAAGGGTTCAATCGAAAACATTTCAGCAGTTTGATTTAAAAATGTCCAAGGTCATCTATTTCCTATGACTAAAAAGTATTAAGAAATTAGATTTTATGTATTACGCCCTGATGAATTAGGAATTGACTTTTGTAAGGAAAAGGTTGTAGATATTATATCTGCATATAAATTACCTATTCACAATAAAATTCCTGTAAAAATTGATACTTTGATGGCAACTATTTCCTAATAGGTTTCTGTATGGAGTTTTGAAGTTCTTGATTTTCAAAAAGTACTTTCTATCATCGGGATAGAGGATGTATTCCTTTTTCAAATTATGAAGTTATGAGGAATCTTTGACTCTGAATATGGAGATGCAACAAAAGTAGATTTGTATTTAAAGGAGAAAATAGAATATGATGTAATTTCATAGGTGCAGCCTATTTTCTCTGAAAAGATTGTTGAAGAATCTAAAAGAGAATAAATGCAACTGTATAGAATCGTTGATGGAATTTTTAAATATATGATAATTTTCACTCTAACATAGAATTAGCGAATGATTTTCATCCGATACTTTAGGGCGGGATTGGAAGCGGTTATCAGCAGTGGGGAGAACCTGCATCGCCACTATGCACCACTTCCTGAAGAGGAAGAACTCACTGATATTCCTTTGGAAACCACAGAAGGTTAGTGATTTTTCATTGAGCTACTTTTTATAATCTGTTTTTAAATCAGCAGTATACAGGAATTACGAAAGAAGATAAGGTAATGATTTATTTTATTTGATTGCACCTATTTTCTTCAGTAACTTCTAAAAAGCAAAGGTACAGCATCTTGACAAGATAACCATTACCTTTTGCAGCAAGGCGTTCGCATTTAAAAAGCTTTAACTCCTGTCTCCTTCCCGAAAGGAAGGGCAATCCTCAAAAAGTGACTTTTAAAAGAGAAAAATATCTAATATTTCCCCTACTATTTTTGTGGTTTATTAACAAAGTATAAACCTATTATCTTAAATGCGAATGCTGTGCCTTGCAGTGCTTTCTGAATTATGAATTTTGAATTTTGAATTGAGCACAAGCCAAGTCTTGCGCCAGTGGGGATATTATAAAATAATGAAACATATAGAATAGTAAAGTAGTTATTGCACAAAATTATAAAAAGAAGTATTCTAATTTGAATAATAAATAGGGCTTTTCGAATTTCAAGGACAAATATAATGTTATGGAGATAAAGCTTGGGTTGGCATATCAGAGTTTGAACTTTCTGGAGATATAGAAGAATCCTTTACTATGTAATTTGATGAGACAGAGAGGTGGAATACACTTTTAATGAACATGGAAGTATCAACTCATATTCCAGAGCAAAATCTAAGGACAAAGATTTTCGCGAATGGGATGAATATGAAAAAACACCCAGAAGATTTTATTTAAGAAATGATACACAGCACAAGAGATAACAGATATTGCAAAAGCAGATAAAAAGCCTGTATAGAAAAGAGTATAATACAGTTAGACCATACTATCAATTTCTGTATATGAGAAGTAAGATCAATATTGGATTGCGATAGGTTCTTATGAATTATTGGGAGAAAAAGAGTCTTTTTCTATCATACTTTCAGATAAAACAGGAGAACTAATTAAAAACATATTAGATAAAGATGGGTATGATACCTATTCCCCTGAAGAATATACAGAAGAAGAAAAAGAAATTCTTAAAGAATGGGATGAATATGAGAAAACACCTAGAAGATTTTATTTAAATAATGGAAACATACTGAACAAGAAATAACAGATATTGCAGCAGATAAAAAGCTCGTATAGAAAAGAATATAATACAAAGCTAAATCAATTATAGAGGAAGTCCAAGTATATGATACTGAACGACAGTGCTGGATAGTAAATAGCTGTTTTCCAAAATTCGTTTTGAACAAGAGAACTTATTTTCATATTTTATTTCTGATGATACGGGCAAACTTATCAAAACAATAGATAAATATGGATATAATACTTATCTACCACGCCCCAAAATCACAGAGACAAAGATTTTCTTCACGAATAGAAGAATATGAGAAAGAACACCCAGAAGATTTTATTTAAATAATTCAACTTGCTAGTCACTAATTATTTTTAAACAACTGTAATTCAAGAATATACATTGAAGCTATTTAAACTAGAGAAGCAAAAAGTTCTAAAATTAGTAATTTTGTGTTTGAGAAAAACACCAAAATTCAGGAACTGCAAAAGATACAATAAATAAATGGATTATTTCCTTTTAAAGTGTATGGAAAAAGAGGATTTAAAAGTAATTTTGATTTAGGCTACAATATTTTTATTGATTCTCGGAGATCATAGGGGTACAATGAGAGAATTTCCAATTGGAGCTTATTTTGAAAAAGGAGAAATCTCTTGGCAAAATGTCTATTACTACTTCAATAAATGGAGTAAAGATGGTAGTTTTCAGCGAGTATGGTTAAATCTATTAAGCAAGAAGAAAAAGAAAATTAGATATGTCTCTATGTCTCAATTGATGGTAGTCATACACGTTGTCGTCAAAAAGGAGAATCTGTAGGTTATCAAGCAAGAAAAAGCCGTAACTACAAATAGCATTGTGTGTGATAATAAAGGGCAAATGATAGCTATGGGAAGCCCTAAAGCTGGAAATCACAATGACTTATATGAAATAGAAGAAGTACTAAAAGAAATCTTAGCTTTATTAGAAGAAGCAGGGATAGAACACAAAGGTCTATTTCTCAATGCTGATGCAGGATTTGATAGCAAATCTCTTTAGAGAGTTTTTAGAAAGCAAAGAAATCATAGCAAATATTAAACCTAATCCCCTGAAATGGAGAGCAACCAGATGTTTATTTTGATGAAGAATTGTACAAAAATAGGTTTAAGATTGAACAAGCAAATGGTTGGCTTGACGGATATAAAGATTTGATAATGAGATATGAGTATCTTTGATGTAACTTGATTGGAATGCTTTTTATTAGGGTTTATCTCCAAGTTCCTAAAAAGTTTAAACACGTTTTTACAATAAATGTATATATCTTTGCATTGGAAACTTAAATAAAATTACAAATGAATGAGCTAATAGAATAAAAAGAAGTTCTTGTAGAACAAAAAGAAAAACAGGTAAATGGTTAGCAGGGCAACTTGGAGTTAGTGTTACAACAACCAGTCGTTGGTGCTCTAATTCTGCTCAGCCAGATTTACATAAACACTAAGTAAGATTGCTAAGCTGTTAAAAATAGATACAATAGAACTTTGTTCCAACAGACTTGTCATGAAAAACTTTTAAAAATTAAACAATAGAAAAATGAATAGTGAAAAATGCTCCTCGATATTTTTATGCACAAATATTGGGGTAAAAAGCTAGCCACAGGCATAAGTCCTTTGGTTGAAAAATATACAAAACCCTGAGATACTATTATTGATCCATTTTTCGGGGTATGGAGTTTTCTGTTGGAAGCATATCTTAAAAATAGAAAACGTTATAGTAAATGATCTCAATCCGATTGCCAATTTTATAGCATATAATTTGTTCTCAAATGATGTTAATATTTCAAGAGTAAAAAGGGGTATGGGAAAAAGATCAAAGCAGAAATGTCTACTTTCATAAACGAATGGTATAATATTACCATTGACGAGAAAACATATCTGTCTATATCAGTTTTGAAGAAATAAGAATGGCTTTACTCACTGCAATTTACTTTTTAAGGATGGAAGAAAGACGTCTATTAAAGATATTCCAGAAGAGCTAGCAAAAGAGTTCCTGTGAGAAAGAAAACAATTACAAAAATAACGGATTGGTATCCTATGGTTTCGATTATTGAAAATTCTAGAATATCAGCTCGCCCGAACATGAGCAATAATAGATCTTTTACCAAAAGGACACTTGCTTGTCATGCAAAATTATTGCTCATTGATAAATAAATATGCAGCAGGATCTGATAAAGACTTGTTTTTAATTGCACTTTACAAGCAAATTTAGCCAACTGTTCCAAAACTTGTTCCACCTATCAAAAGCAGAGGGGCACTTGCTCAAGGAGCTTGGATGACCGGTTTTTATATTGGTGAGACATATATAGAGAATAATGTATTACATTATTAGCGAAAATCGCATAAGGAAGGCGATAAAGGGAAAAAGAAGATTTCTTGAATGCGCTATTAGGTGGTTTAATCGAAAGAACCTATCCAATCTACTTTCAAAATCACCAATTTTGATGCAAAGAGGTTAGCAACTCCCAGACAACCTCTGTGGACTATGTTTTTACAGATCCTCCTCGAGGGGATAGGTACCTATATTTTGAGCAAAGTGTAATTTGGAACTCATGGCTACAGTTTGTTCCTGATTATCAGCAAGAAATTGTAATATCCGATAGTAACTCAACGTCACAAAGATATTGAAGCTTTGAACATGATATAAATCGGCTTTTCAGAAATTGAAGAGTATTAAAAGATAATAAATATTTTCACTTACATTTCACTCTTCTGGGCTAGGAATGGAAAGCCGTAAGCAATGCGTGTTTTCAACAATTTCTAATGTTGTTGATTATGAAATGGTTAGAACAAAAGACCTACCCACCAAGACAACTTAATCGTGTTAAATCGATTAAAGGTGATGTCCCTTGTGACTTTCTCGAAAGAACCCAGCACCTGTACACTTTACGTATTTGTGATGATAGTCAATTTATAAGAATTATAACGGAGTTCATAACTGAGACAATCAAGAAGGGACTACTGACACAAATGCTATAATGATGGCTATAATGGAATGGATTTTTGCGAAATATGATTATAATAGGCAATGTCGATGTGTTTACAGTTCTGAATCAATTATTTTCAACTGGACAAGGAAGGAAGTTGGAGTATACAAAACAAAAAGTAAAATATAAAAATATTCAATATGACTAACTTTGAGGAAAATGGGACAAAGAGTTCCGTGCACAAAATCTTTTACGCTTTCAACAACAATGAAAGTGCTTTGTTGTACTTGAAGAAGTTAGAGCTGCATGTCGTGGAAAAACAGATTAAACAATTTGTTGAGAAAAATGGCATTGAGCTTACTTCACAAAAATTAACGAGCAGTTTGCTGAGTTGTATCTCATACTGGAGAATACACCCATAGCGAGCTATGTTTCGATACTTTCATCTGTGCGACGAGAAACAACGAATGGTATCACACGATGGGCGTGGATGAAGAGAAAATTGAAAAGTGGTTTACGTCAGATAAACAACTACGAATGGGGAGGAGATCAGCAAAACCTCTGACCAATATCTTGTCCGTAGATATATTAAAGTAATCAGCGATTATGATGAACTACGCAGCAAGGTTGATGCTATTGCAACAAATGCTTGGAATTTTGTTCAAACAAGTTGGTATAACAACTGGACATCCTATCTTATTGAATCAATATTTAAGAAGCATAGACGTGTGTTGTCTGCGGTTGGTGAAATTGCAAAGTGTTGACTTTTTATTGAGAATAACCCTATCGATTTTGAAAGTTACCTATTTTCCTGAGCTTATATGCAAGGTGTGTTAAAAAGAAGCATTAGGCAACACTGAGTTAACTTGGTTGAAGTGTCAGAGCTAGAAATATGGTATTACACCAGATAAAAATCTTTCTGATTCCGAACAGTATAATTTCTTAAAAGAGGAAATTGAAAATCAAGGACACTCAAGAAGTTATATCTCAACTTATCAGCTACAAGAAAACAGATAGTAAATGAGGCTCGTAATAATCCAGAAAAACCTGATGAAATGGCTTTTATGAGAACCAAAGTCCTCGTTTGTTCGGTGCTGAAAACCGTCTGTTTGTTGTTCCTTTGTCGATTCTACGGACATGAATCAGTCGTGGAAGATGAAGAGGCATTCTCATTAATTGAGCCTAAGGTAAATACATACTTTGATAGCTTCAGTGAAAATTTCTAAAGAAAAATTGAATCTACATTTAATAAAAATGTACGAAAGTCTTGCCGACATAATCTTTGTCGTAAAAGAATAAATGGAGGAATGATGGTAATGAAGCTGTTTAAACTTTTTCTAGAGAAGTAAAAGTTCTGAAAAATTAGTAATTTTGTGTTTGAGAAAAAAACACCAAAAATTCAGGAACTTTGGGCAAAAGATACAATAAATAAATGGATTATTTCCTTTTTAAGTGTAGGAAAAAGAGGATTTAAAAAGTAATTTTTGATTTAGCTTCAATATTTTATTGATTTCTCAAGAGATTAAAAAAACAGGGTACAATGGAGAGAACTTTCCAATTGAGAGCTATTTTTGAAAAAGGAGAAATCTCTTGGCAAAAATGTCTATTACTACTTCAATAAATGGAGTAAAGATGGTAGCTTTTCAGCGAGTATGGTTGAAATCTATTAAGCAAGAAGAAAAGAAAATTAGATATGTCTTGCGTTCAATTGGATGGTAGTCATACACGTTGTCGGCAAAAAGGAGAATCTAGCAGGCTATCAAGCAAGAAAAATTGTAACTACAAATAGCATTTTGTGTGTGATAATAAAAGGGCAAATGATAGCAATGGGGAGCCCTAAAGCTGAAATCACAATGACTTATATGAAATAGAAGAAGTACTAAAAAGAAATCTTAGCTTTATTAGAAGAAGCAGGAATAGAACACAAAGGTCTATTTCTCAATGCTGATGCAGGATTTGATAGCAAATCTCTTAGAGAGTTTTTAGAAAGCAAAGAAATTATAGCAAATATTAAACCTAATCCCCTGAAATGGAGAGCAACCAGATGTTTATTTTGATGAAGAATTGTACAAAAATAGGTTTAAAATTGAACAAGCAAATGGTTGGCTTGACGGATATAAAGGTTTGATAATGAGATATGAGTATCTTTGATGTAACTTGATTGGAATGCTCTTATTAGGGTTTATATCCAAGTTCCTCAAAAAGTTTAAACACGTTTAAAGGAAAAAGAGTTAAAATGACAATTGTTGATTTAGTTTATCTCATTAGACTAAAGTTTAAAATGATTTTTGGTAATGAAAAGAATTTAAACAATCTTTTATTACTATATATTAGGTTATATATGGGCTAAAATAGAGCAAAATGTAGAAGAAAGCATCGAAGAAAAATTTCATTATTATTTTTAGTGAATGGCTTTTATAAGAAATATAATAATAAGTTTGATCATCCAATCCCTTTGGAATATAGTTTACAACACTTTTATTTATTGATGAAGAAGAAAACTAAATACTTTTTATAGTGATTTTGATGATTTTATAAAAGAAAACATATCAGAGTAAATGTAAATCGTATAGTATCCTCACTGACCACTTAGGGACGCCTTTTATGAAGCGTATGATGAAAATGGAGAAAAAGGGTAATGTTTCAAAAGTGTGGTAATCGTTCCAGATGTGTTGTTAAAGTTTCAATGCTTTATCTCGCTGGCGCAAGTCACATACTCGCTTCAAGCTTTGTGCTAAGAGAGTAGAGAGCTTCAAGCTCTGTTACTAATTAGGCAGTGAATTAGCAATAGAGACACGAGACGACACGTCTAGCGGGGGCACATGGAAGATAAAGATATAAAAGTTGAGAAACATAATCTAAAATTATCCTCTATGGTATTTTGAAGATATAAAAGAGAAAATTGATGAAATGTCTTATAATGAATATACTTTATATTCTCTTTGGAACACAGAGAGAATGTTCTCTTGTTTAATAAAAGCCTTTTTAGGTTAGAAACTATTAACATTTTATTCAGAATGAAAAACTATTTATGGAACTTCCTATATAATAATGTGAGAGACTTATCAATAGAAAAAGTAAATTAGAAAAATTTAGAGAGTTTATTTCGACTGAACAAGATAATGTTATTGCTCTAAATATGATTATCTGCTTAGATACTCACTTTATAATTGTGTAATTAATAGAAAGAATAAATCTTTACATACTTTTTTATTATAGTTTATGATATAATTCAACAAACAATTCTAATTAAATCAAACAATATAAAAATAATAACAGACGAAATAGAATATATTTTTAGATAACAATATGTTTATCAAAGATGAAATTAATAGACAGTTATCTATAATCCAAAAGAATTGAAACAAAACAAAATTAACAAAGATTTTATCTAAAAAGTAAAAATGATGCTTATTACAAATAAAATACCATTTGATGAGATTCTACCAATAGAACATTTAAAAAGGCAGATAACTATACATATTAATAATTAAGAACTTGAGAAAAGAGAGAAATTACTCTATAATGAAGCGAGTATGGAGTTACTCGCCTTTGAAAGAGATGCCACGGTAAGGTGATAGCCGAATGGGGAATACTTGCTTTCATTAAATTTTATTATTCTGTATAAGTTAGCAAAATAATATAGATTATGATAATAGAAATAAGACAACACTAAATTCAACAGAAAGTCATTCAAAAATATAGTTTTGAACAGAGTCACAACTTATATATTAGATGCACTTTCTGATGAAGATTGGCTGTATAAGATTAGAAAAGAAATAACCAATGAGCAAGAAAAATGTTTTATTTTTATAACTTTTTAGATTTTTGGTATAGAGGAAATTGAAAAAGTATAAAATAAAAATCTTATACCAGATATTATAAAAAGAAGAGTATCTTTGATATAGATCCTATATTTATCTTGGATAAATATAAAGATCTAAATGAAGATAAAATACGAGAAGAACTTTTGTAATGATATATTTATATATTTAGAAAAAATTTTCTTGAAATATGAAAAGTCCTTTTACCCATTTTAATGTGAGAAACTTTATTAGTATACTTTATGATAGATTGCAAGAAGCGAAAGATGAAAAATTACCCTATAGTGTATGAAGAAGAGGAATGGTTAGAAGGTATTATTAGAGAAATGTTTGATGATAAGTTTAATTTAATTAAATAATAAATATGGTAGATTTAGTTGATAAAAATAGTAAATTTGGAGCTATACAAGGAATTATTAAGTGAAATAGAGGAGAAATTAGAATTACAGATACATTATAAATATCCCAAAGGGTATAGATGAGGGTGTGCAAGAGCAAATTGATTTTGTTAATTTCACACTTTCAGAAGCAGAGTCAGTCCTAAAGGACAAGTTCTTTTTGATTTTGTTTTTATATATTACAACATTCACTGATATACGTTATAGAGGAATTCCTAAATTAGATAATTATCCTGTTCAAATTTATGCATATCCACATCATCTTTATATCGTTTATGATAGAATACTACCTATTAAAAATGATGTTGAAAAATTATCGTTGTATATTAAAAATTTTCCTCATCTCCATATGATTAAAGGAGGTCTATAATCAAATATTGATATCTGATTAGATTTGATGTTTTTAATAAGTTGCTATATCTGATAAGGAAAGGTAAAATATATTGGGGGCAACCTTAGCAGTGTAAATTACGATGATGGCAATTATGAGTGGTTTACATATACGACAAGTTAGGAAGGATCGTTCAAGGAGAAAAACCCTACCAGCCAGACACACTTTGGGAATACGAGGTAATGTTCCAGATGTGTGTTAAAATCTCCAATAACCTACTAATCAACACAATACAAAATGACTAAAACCTTATTTTTCTTTGCACATCATAGAGACAAGTGTGTTTTCAAGCCTATAGAGTGCTTTCTTAAATAATGCGAAAGAAGCTTCTAATGTTTCAAAATAAAAGTTGTCAGCAAATTTGAGTTACATTAGAAGTCAATCTAATAATACTAGTGTCCACTATGACACTAATCAAAATTAAATAATAGCGGTTCGTTTGAACTATTTCTCTTGTCATTATTGAATATAGTTTTGTCAAAAAGTTCTCTAAAGGAGTTTTATTATCAACGAGATACTGAGATCTGGGAAAGAGTTCATAAGTACTTTCTTTAAGTTTCATATCATGTTGTATGATAGCAACCAAACAGTAAGCTGATATAGCTGCATAGATTTGTATTCTTACAGTATTTTCTGTTGTTCCCCAGAATTTCTTAATTTTGAGATGTTGCTTTGAGCCATTTAAAGAAAAGCTTCCAACTTGCTATCTGTTTTTATACAAAATGCAAATTTGTTGAGCTGTTAGATGTTTATGCATTGGTAAGATAGGTAAACTCTTTTGTTTGACCTGTTATCCCAATAACGAATAAAACCTAAGAGATTCTGGATAGTATTGATGAGGATAGTATCCAGTCAATTCAATCTCTGCATCAGACAACATATGTTCTTAGGAAGTCGACGTTTCCATTTAATACAATTTATATTGTAAAGGTTTTCGGATCGATGACAAAGAAAAAGAGTCTACCGTTTTGATTTTATAGAGACGATTGAAGTCGTTGTATCCTCTATCAAATACATAGTACGATCCCTATCTCATAAGGAATTACATCCATAGCATTTACATCATTTACTTTTGGCATTTGTAACATACGAAAAACGTTGGTATTTGAGCTCAATATCATAGAGGGTATGTATCTTGATGCCTCCTCTATATCTACGGAATTTTAGCCCACCAAAATACATCTAAACATAAGTCTATAGTGAGTTGAATCAAAATGCTATATATTGCGCCTCCTAACTTGAAGATATCTACAGTACGTTTACGTCTAGCTTCATTAACAAGGAAGTAAGCAAAATCCTCGAAGATATGATAGTCTGGTTTTGATTTGCTTTTGCAAGATTACTCTTAGTCACATGTTTTACAAATCCGAGATGATAACTCTTCTTCCTGATGAGCATTAATAGCTATTATCAGGTCATGAAGACTTTCACGATTGGCTAAGTTGACCATATGAGTGTAAGTAACTGATTCCAACAGCTGAAGAACTCACATACTTATCACCCCTATACTTTACAAACCAGATAATTAAAATGGTTCCTATTAAGAAATGAGACTAACTGAGCGAAAAACAAATTTATCTTGATGGAGAGGCAGAATCTTACGATGCTCTGCAAAGGTAAGTGAAATCAAATCTGTTGACTCAGAAATACTATATAACTAACTATATTTCAAATTATTTCAAAGAACAATTATTAATTTTAAGTGGACAGCAGTGAATCTAAATACAAAAACGAACAAAAGGTTTTATTTCACTTTAGAATTCTAGAGAAAAATATTTTTCACTTCTATGCTTAAGAATAAGTCTAATAGAAATATATTGAAACAAAGAAGTCCTTTATGAAAGAAAACTTCTACAAGAACTTTTGTCGTTTAGTTTAATGCAATAAAATATAAAAGTAAAAACCACGACTTCGAGTGCGTTTCTACTACTGCAAGTAGTTTTGAGTGCCCTATACGCCTATGCGTGCCTCAAAACACAACTTGCTCTGTTCCGAGTGAACAGAAAAATTCTCCCTAAAGGTCAAATTTTTAATTAACCATAAGAAAAAGAAGATAAACACTAGCAAGCTCATAAAGTGATTTAGGAGCATATTAGTAATATATTTAACCAATCACTTACTTACAAAGTTATTTACAATTCTATGTAAAGCTATATGTATATTTGTACATTACTTTGCATTCACGTATCAAAAGCAAGCAAGTATGTACGAAGGTAAAAACGTAATTAAGTAGCTACATAGTTTGAAATTTTTTTATTCGACAATGGGAGGAAAAAGCGGTATTCGTTTCAAAAAACAATCTGTAAGAAGCGGCATTTTTTTCTCATATTTGACATATTCGCTTAAAGGTCGGAATGAGCTGGTTTCGTTTCGAGTGCCATAAAAGGTCTGTGTTTAGCTTCTGCAAGGTTTTTCAAAAAATACTACCCGCAGGACAACGGACAAGGGCTGGAGATTTTTGAAAACCCATCGAGCTTGACCTTGCAAGAAGCGTTAGAATACAGAAATACCTTTGCACTCGAACAACGAACCGCCATTACGTGCCTTAAGTGTTTAAAAACAGGGAAAAATAGGTAAGTCTTAATGACGTATTTCTATTTGTGACAAACGAATACCCTTTTCCCTTATTTGTTGAAGTCTTTTTCTCTTCTAATAGCTTTCTGTAGGCAACAAAAATCCATTGACACATCTCTTTTTGAAATGTTATCAATGGATTTTAATTCTAAGAAGAAATTTGTTAGTTATCCTATCTTTAAGTTTTTAATCGTTCGGCAGCAATTTCCATATCCTTGCTAATTTTTCTCATTGGTGATTTTAGCATAAATCTGGGTAGTTTTTGATATTCTTATGTCCCATCATCTTGCTAACACTTTCCAAGGGAACTCCTTCTGTTAAAGAAACAAAGTGCCAAAGGTATGGCGTGCCCAGTGAAAAGGAGATAGGTTTTTCACGAATGATGTTGCAATCTTTCATCATCTTTCTTTGATCAGAAGGTTTGCAATTAGCATTGGAGGGTGAGGAAACAGTGCCTCTGTACGAGTCGTACCCTTCATATTTTTCAATAATTTTTCTCGGCTATATCCAACAGACGTACATTACAGGGCACATCGGATTTCTGACGGCGTTTGATGAAAGCCATTTGTTGCCGTCAAAGAACGATTGTAAGTGACTTTTCTTAAGTTGTTTGATATCAATATACGAAAAACCTGTAAAAGCAACTAAAAACAAATAGGTCTCGTACTAATTCAGCAGAAGCTACTCTTAGGGTGATATTGTAAAAGAGTTTCTACTTCCTCTCTAAGCAAATAGCCTCTGTCTTTCCTCCATAGAACTTATATAATTCTTAAAAAGGATTGCGATAGATGATACCCTTTGTCTATAGCTATTTCTACCATTTTACAAAGGGGCATCATATAAACCCATATTGTGTTGTGAGTAAGACTTTTTATTAACTCTAAGATAGAAGTCAAAATCGTTGATAAAAGTCTTCTGTAAGCTCTTTTGAAAGAAATATCACTTCTGGTATTTGTACTGGATAAACTCGCTCAAATGAGTGTATACATTTTCGTATTTGTTGAGCGTACTGTAACTTCTAACACCTTTTTTTCTACCATCAGGGCAAAAGTCCTCTTTGAACTTCTCATAGACTTTTAGCAAGGAATCTTCCATTACTCCTATGCCTAGAAAAAGTAGCTTTTTAGCTTCTGAGCAGTAACCACTCCCTCGTACTTCATCAACTCCTCATAATGAGTAATGATACGTGAGCGAATCTCTTCCAGCTTGCGATTGAGCTGGGTAGCTTCTTCTGTTTTACCTGTTACCCTTCCGTACTTCAAATCCCATTTCTGTGGAAGGATTTCAAGTTTGGTACTAAACTGAGCTACCTGATTGTCAATGGTAATACGCTCCCATAATAGCAACCTTACCGTTCTTCTTTGGGGCATTCTTTTTAAGGTAAAACAATACCTTAAAGGTTGAGCGTTTTACTTTTTCATACTCTAATTTTTAATTTGCAGAAAGTACTTTTTATCAAGTTACTGTACAATATGAAAAAGGTGTAAAACACTGAAAATATAACCTATTAATAAAAAAATATTTTTCAATGTATTAGGTAACGATTTAGAAACCTAATTTTTGAAAAACCTATCTAAAACATCTAAGACTCTGTCTTCTCTTATCTTCCTGTCAAAAAAATTAATCCTCTTTGTATAGAGCTTAATTACATTATTTTTTTGTGGTTTTGCTTTTTATTCGTAATTTTGAGCTAAAATAGTATTTATTTTAACAAGTCATATTGAAAACAGGGTAGCCCTCTCCTTTTCATTAACCATTGAGGCAAATTTTAGTTTATACAAATTTCATCTCCATCTCTGATGATATAAAAACATTATCTAACAATTATGTCCCTCCTTGTGTATTTCTCCAAGTAGTACCAATTATTAACTGATGTTTGCTTTTAAAAATATTCATTTGAACCATTATCTGCACTTAATTTATTAAAAGCTTCATATTCTCTATCACGAGTTTGAGAGTTGGTTACTATACTTTTTACTCCTCGTAAATTATGAATAACAACATTCCAAAAGAAATAAGTAACTGTTTGAGGTATATTTCTATATAGTGTCATTGCTGTAAAAGATATATCCCATTTGTTTTCTCTGGTTGAACCTCCACCTCTGTTCCTCTAAATTACATATAAACAAAATTATGAGTTGTCTTGATAGTCATTGTCTTATGTGTTTTATCACGAAGATTAGCATACTGAATAACATAATCATCACCATTACGAATAACACGAACTTTCTTCCAACCTCTATGTATTCCTTCATCTAATGAGATTGCTCCTATTTCCAGGTGTTTTTACCCTACATCATAGCCCATATTTACTAAATAAACTTTATTTTCATCATCTGATATTTTTCTTAATAGCTGTACCTGTTGGAGAGTTAACAAAAGCTCCATAAGGACTATCAACATAGCCTAATGTTTGAGCCGTAGAAGGACCTACAACACTACTTTCATCAATATCTTGAACTTCGTCTATATTAGTAGTTTCTAATTTTTAGCAGCCATTTTTATGGTATTATTAAGGATCACTCTATGGTCTTTGGATCACAGAGAAAAGCAAATCCCAAGAATCTCTTTACAGCAGTTTGTTCTCCTGTTGAGAGGTCTATAAATACTTGGTTAGGCTGATTTGGTCCTCCTACATCTGGGGTTTTAGTAAAAACCTCCATTTACTGACTTTACTGAGTTAGGACTAGGTTTTAAAGGTTCTTCTGTTCCTTCTTTTGGTTTTCTAGGATATTTGTTTTCATTATTATCCTTAGAACAAGATGCAAATATAACTGCAACAAGAGAATAAAGTAATATATGTTTTTCATTACGAAAAATAATTAATAATTAATATTCAAATTATAAGAAAGTTTTAAGAAAATGTTCTACCATTTCCCAATGGCGTATCTCGGATATATTCTTTACCTAATAAATCTAATGTTGTACGAACATCGATAATATTTAGCAGATTTCTCACCTCCCAAGGTTAGCTCTAATGCAAAAACATTTTCTTTTGCAGAAACATCTAACCAATCATAAGTATCTATATTCCCGAAAGCATAATTATCAAAAAAGAGTAAACCCATTCTTGAGTTTTCCTTTCCATTTATAATATGCTGATAATGATGCTCCCACCTTAGGCATTTTGTAAGTAATTCCTAAATTTGCTGCAATATTAAGGAATACTCTATCATCTGTTTGATATTGCAGTATCTATCAACTGAGAACCCAAGTAAAAGAAGCACCATAGCTAAAATCAAAATTATGAACAAGCAAATTATTTGTTGTAGCTAAATTTCGATATTTATATTCTACTTATGTTAATATTTTTATAAATTGTGTGTCCTCCTTCTGTTCCTATTCGTATTCTCTTGTTATCCAATTTTATCTGGTTTTTACTCAATGATATTTGCTTGAGCATTATTTCATCAGAAAAAGTATGGTTGTTTTCTTCAAACTTGTATCAAAAAGATAAACTATTTTCTGGAATTAAATCAGGATTTCCAACAATGTAATGATTGGTAACACTACTCTGAATACAATTCTTCAAAACTTGGTGTTCTGTAAGATTTGCCAACAGAAACGCGCCATCTCTAGTATAGGTAATAAATATCGAGTTCCGAAAGAGAATGAATTTTGATTTTAAATAAAGATTGAAAAGAATATCTACCTCCTAAACTAATTGAAAAAGCATCAGAAAAAGTTATGTTCTGAAACTAAAAAGCATCATAATTATCAAGGTTTGCGTTAATCTCTTTATTTGATTTTGAGGCGCACTTACCAAAGAAAAACCTTTATTAAGTGTAACTCTCATACCCAAAAAGAAAAAGCTAATTTTTGTTATAAAAAGATTTTGCAAAAATCTCCTTTGGAATAAAATACATACATTGATTCTGCTTTTTCTTTTCATTATTAATTTCTTTTTGTGATTAATGATATACACAAACTTCTCATTATCACGTATTTGATTTTGATAAGAAAATGAAAGATTATAATTTACAAAGAATTTCCATTAAAATTCAAAATGATGATATTGCTGATTATAAAAATTTCTACGATCGTTTCTATATTTATAAGCTCCATAAGTATTTCCGTATCCAGATTTTTATATTTTGGTCAAAGAAATTTACTTCCTGATTCATTAACTCAAATTTATAAAAACGCAGTGAATTTATCTGTTTTATAATCTATAAGTCCATTAGTTTTTGCAAGTAAGCACGAGGCAAGAATTTATATCCACGTTTTTGGCTATCATAAAGAACATTATTTTTCCCATTGAAATCGTCACCATTATATTTATTTCTGGTTGTACCAACGGAAAGCATCCAATTATCATCAAGATTATGAGAAACCTAAAATTTTGTATATGCCCTTTCCTTTATCTGTAAAATTATACTCTTCCCTATACTCTTCTTCTTGTGCCGAGTAAGAAATATCCTATTGATTACAAGTTTTCGTTTAGTCAATAATATTAAGAATTCCACTCACAGCATTGGCGCCGTGTGTCACCCCCATTGAACCTTCAATGATTTCTATTCGTTCAATATCTTCTAAGTTTATTTGAGACAAATCGGTATTATTTTCCAAAACCGTTTTCTACTAACAAGAGGAATATTGGTCTCACTAATATTTTAAAATAACTTGCATTTAGCCCAAAAAGAGAAACAGTAGAACGCCCTGTATTTCCATCAGGAGCTACAGTAATGTTAATGTATTGATTTAGAACATCTCCAAGGTTTGTTGCTCTAAATTTTTGATTTGTTGCTCAGTAATTATTTGCACATTTTTATAGATTTTTACTGATTGCGGTTCTATTTGAGCTGAAACAACCACTTCATCAAGATTAATAATCTTTTGTATTTAATGTATCTCTTTTTGAGCAACAACAATTTGCGCTCCCAGTGAAAAGAGATAAATAAAAATTTCTTTCATTTCAAAAATCTTTTCGGATGCAAATATAATTATTTTATTTTTAATTAATTCCAAAATAAGTATAATTATTTTTAAATATTCTAATAAAAATAAAAGCTAACCGAAGCTAGCGTTTATTAATCAACAAATTTTTAAAGAAATAATGAATGAAAAATTATTTATTTTCTACCTACTTTATGTCCAGATATAGCATAATATAAAAATGAATATAAAGCAAGGTGACAGAAAGCCAATATGCGTTTTTGCATTCCGTAAATATCTTTCAATGCTCCAAACAATGTTGGTAATACAGCTCCACCTGCAATAGCCATTGTAAGAACAGAAGCTCCTGTTTTGTGAAAATTACCAAGCCTGTCCATAGCCAAAGGCCAAATAGCAGGCCAGCATCAAAGAACAACCTAAAGCCATAAAGAATATAAAATAAATAGACATCTGCAGGCATTACTGCCACTGCTATTGTCCCAAAAATAGCTATACAATTGCACAAATAACGAGGGGCTCTGGACTGAGAAATATATTTAGGAATAAATAAACTCCACAAATATACCCTATTATTAACCTAAAGAAGGAATAAAAAGAAGCTAAATTTCCAATATTTTGAATTAAAGCCGAAGAAATTTACTTCCTTGATTTTCTACTCCTAAAAGCTTTTGAATAATCTACCATTGTAGCCAAAGAGATTGTTTCCAACTCCCACATATAGGAATAAAGCAATTGCTCCCTAAAAATGAGTGTAAGGAAAACTGAAAAATACTATCTGTGGCTGTTATCTCTTCAACTTTTTCAGAATCTTCACCTCTGCTTTTTATTTCAGGAAGAGGAGCCTTCAAAAGAAACAATTCCTAAAAGAAGACAACTATAATAATATAAAAAGGGTAAAAGTAAGGTCTGCTACTAAAACACCATCTGTACTCTTACCTATTACCAAAGCTTAAAAATAAAGGAGCAATAGGCCAAGCCAATCTTTATTACAACCCCATAATACTAATTCTGCTTTGCTGCACCATCAATAGGCCCCAAAAATAGTTGTATAAGGATTTCCACAGATGCTTTGTAAAAAGCATTCGCCGTTCCGCTAACAAATGAAGCTAATAAAAAGATAAAAATTCTCAGAATTAGCTGAAAGGATAAAAAGCCAAAAGCTATTGCAAATAATAAAATGAAAAAGCCATTGTGTATCCTATCTTTTTAATAAATAAAAGATGCAGGATAACCAAAAATAAGAAAAAGGAATAAAGGTAGTGCCAAAAAGCTGATAACCTCAGCTGACGAAATATTTAATGTTCCTTTAATACAGGAATAAGATAAGAATTAATCCCTAACGCAAAACCGATAGAAAAACATTAGCCCTATAAATACCAACGGATAGCGTAATTTTTGTTTGAATTTTGTACTGACATATTTTTGATATTTTATTATTCTTTTATTTTTGATAAGTTATAAAAAGACGGGTGCTAAATTAGCGACTTTTATCAGAAATAAAAATTAAAATACATGTAAATTTTTACAAATAACTCTTTCAGAAGCTAAAAATATTCTAAGTAAAAATACCTCAAAAACTTGTGTAAAATGAATAAAAATCGTAATTTAGCAACCGCGAAAAATGAAAAATAACAATAGAAATGTCTGAAATTAAAAATACTATTCTTACCCTCAGGAGGTGATGCTCCTGTATGAATGCTGCTATACGAGACGGTAGTACGTACGTGTGCATACCATAATGTAAAAAGCTTTGATTGGTGTGTATCGTGGTTATCAAGGAATGATTGAAAAATCGATTTTGAAGAAACTTAATGCTCGTAGTGTTCGTAACATCATAAAACCCGTGGTGGAACTTTCTATCTGCCTCGCTCAGTGAGAGTTTAGAGACCCCAGAAGGTAGAGCTTATGAAAAACCTAAAAAGTACAGGTGCTGATGCACTTATTGTTATTGGCGGAGATGGTTCTTTTTACCGGAGCTTTACTCTTTAATGAAGAATTCGGTTTCCCTGTTATGGAATTCCTGGTACTATTGACAATGATATCTATGGTACTACTTATACATTAGGGTATGACATCTGCTCTAAATACAGTTGTAGAAGCTATTGACAAAAATCCGTGATACAGCAAGCTCCTCACAATCGTATGTTTTTATTGAAGTAATGAGGCGTGATGCGTGATTTATTGCTCTAAATACAGGTATTGGTGGTGGAGCTGAAAAATCCTAATCCCTGAACAACATAGTAACCTTTGAAGAACTTTTAACAAATATTGAACAAAGCCATAACAAGGGGGAAAACCTCAAATATTATTGTAGTCTGCCGAGGGAGATAAAAACTGGTAAAAACGTTTTCGAACTAAAAGAATATATCGAGAAAAACACCCAGAATATGACATCCGTGTTTCTGTGTTAGAGACATATACAACGCGGTGGTGCTCCCTACTTGTTTTTGATAGAGTATTAGCTAGCCGTATGGGGGTTAAAGCTGTAGAATCTCTACTAGAAGGAAAAATCAAACTTTATGGTAGGTGTAATAATGATAAAATTGATTTAACTCCACTTGAAAAAGCTATTAAAGGTGGAGAATCTAAATTAGACCCAGAACTTATGCGTATTGCAGAAATTATGAGCGTTTAATTTTTCATTAAATAATAAAAATAATTAATAATATTCAAACATTATGTCAGTATTAAAAATTGGAATCAACGGATTCGGACGTATCGGCCGCTTAGTTTTTAGAGTAGCCGCTCAAAGAGAAAAATGTAGAGTAGTAGGTATCAATGACTTACAAGATGTAGAATACATTGCTTATTTGTTAAAATATGACTCTGTTCACGAGCACTTTCCCAGGTGAAATCAAAGTAGAAAACGGAAATCTTGTTGTTAATGGAAAAGTTATCCGTATTACTGCTGAAAAAGACCCTAATAACCTAAAAATGGGACGAAATAGGTGCTACTGTAGTTGCTGAATGTACAGGTATTTTCACTACTCTTGAAAAAGCTCAAGCTCACATCAATGCTGGTGCTAAAAAGTTGTTATTTCTGCTCCTTCTGCTGATGCGCCTATGTTTGTAATGGGTGTAAACCACAAATCTGCAAAAAGCTACAGACACTATAGTTTCTAATGCTTCTTGTACTACAAACTGTTTGGCTCCTCTTGCAAAAAGTTATCAATGATAACTTCGAATGAAGAAGCTCTTATGACTACTGTTCACGCTACAACAGCTACTCAATTAACAGTTGATGGACCTTCTAAAAAGATTGAGAGGTGGACGTTCCGCTCTTTGCAACATCATCCTTCTTCTACTCGGGGCTGCAAAAAGCTGTTGGTAAAGTAATTCCTGAACTTAATGGAAAACTTACTGGTATGGCTTTCCGCGTTCCTACTGCCGACGTTTCTGTAGTTGATTTTAACTGTTAAAACTAAAAAGAAACTTCTTTGGAAGAAATCAATGCTGCTATGAAAAAAAGCATCTGAAGGAGAACTAAAAGGTATTCTTGGTTACACTGATGAACTTGTTGTTTCTCAAGATTTTGTAGGTTGCAAACTTACTTCTATCTATGATGCAAAAAGCAGGTATTGGATTAACTTCTAACTTCTTTAAAGTAGTTTCTTGGTACGATAACGAAGCTGGTTATTCTAACAAATTAGTTGATTTAGCTCAACATATTGCTTCTTTGTAAGATAAAAAGTTAATAAAAATGCCTGGCTTTTTCAGGCATTTTATATATATTATATAGTAATTATTTTGATTTATTTAAAACAAATTAAAACAAAAACTCAAAAATGATTTTAATAGTAGATAGTGGAGCTACCAAAGCCGATTGGACAGCATTAAATGAAAAAGGAATAAAATTATTCGGAACTCAAACCTTAGGACTAAACCCCGAAGTTCTTACAGAAGAGTTGTAACTGAACGACTTACAACCAATGAGCTTTCTTTTTGAAAAATAGACGTCACGTAACAGAATGTATATTTCTATGGTGCAGGTTGTGGAACAGAGCGTATGGTTAGTTTCTTGAAAGTTATTTTACAACGCTTTTTACAAAGAGCAGAAATCAATGTTCATGAAGATACTTTTGCTGCCGTTTATGCAACTACAGAACCTTCGGAAAAAGCCATTGTTTGTATCTTAGGTACGAGGTTCTAATTGTAGTTTCTGGAATGGAGAAAAACTAATCCAAGCTGTAGATTCTATGGGATATATTTTTGATGGATGAATGTAGCGGGGAATTACTTCGGAAAACGTTTAATGGTTGATTATTACTTCCATAAAATGCCTAAACATTTGGCTAAAAATTTGAACATCAGTATGAACTAAAAACCCTGATGTTGTAAAAAAATCATCTCTACAAATTACCTAACCCAAATAGTTATTTAGCTACTTTTTGCTCGTTTTTAGTTGAAAATAAAGATGATGAATATTGTCATAATATTGCTAAAAAGGGGTTCAACTTTTCATAGATCACTGGATTTCTCAATACGAAGAACGCAATGTTGTTCCTATTAACTGTTGGTAGTATCGCATTCTATTTGCAAGATATTGTAAAAGAAGTTATTACAGCTAATGGACTAAAGTTGGTAAAAATTCTTAGAAAACCTATTGATGGTTTAGTTGAATATCATATCACACACACATAAATAAAAAGTAATGTGTTTTAAGCACATTACTTTTTATTTTCAATAACAATCAGCCAATATTTGTTGATTTGCTTTTATAATATTCTGAGGAATGAATAGATAAAGAATCAATCCAATTCATTATATCATTATACATTGACAAAGAACCACATATCATTATTATTCCTTCATTTTTAATATTTCTTTTATAAAATTACTTTGTTTTTGTAATAAATCTGTAATATAACATCTATTTTCTTCTCTTGAAAAAGCAAATTGATAGTCTTTTAGCTTATTTTTGTTTATATTGTTCAAAATTATTTCATATTGCCTAATCATTTCATTTTTATACCGAAATCCAGCAAATAAATGTATTTCTGAACTTTTATTTTCATCTATCATTCCTAAAAATGGTGCTATTCCTGTTCCATTAGCTATTAAAAACTACTTTTTAGCTGTATTTGGAAAAATAAAAATTAGCATTCTTACGAATATTAGCCTTTATTTTTCTCCCTCTTTTTAAATTATATAAAAATCCTGAACCTAAACCATTTGGATACAATTTTATAGTAAGCTGAATTTTCCCCGAAACTTTCCCTATTGAATAAAGACGTTCTTGCTTTCCATCTCGGAAAAATAGCTAATAAATCTCCTGAAACAAAAAGCTTTTTAGAACTTTCTAACACCACTGAAAAATATATCATTATTTTCTGTAACTCTTGTTTTTGATAACACTTTGAATTTATGCAATTTAGGGCATTTTTAATTGATAGTACTAGGATTTTCTTCAAGAAGGATTTGAGTTTTTCATTCCATTTTTTCACCCAATGAGAAAAATTCAATCAATGAAGATTTATTTATTGTATGAAGAGGAAGTAATTGTTCTGCCCAATCTTTATTAATAAGATGATTTTCAATATTTTTGCAAATTTACAATAATCTGGATATGAAGAAGAGCCAAAACCAATAATACTATATTTAATATTTTTGAGATTTTTCTAAAATAGATATAAATTTATCAGCATTACTAGAGCTTCTCCTACTCCATAAGTAGATGTAAATATCAACAAATGAGTAGATTTCGGAAAATAATCATATTTATTCAAATCTGTTAAAAAGATTTTTCCTAAATTCAACAATTGCTTATGCACTTGCATAGCAAAAATGTAAAGTAAGAGCCACTTTCTGAACCAAAAGAATAATTAACTCCGCCTCCAGAAGATTTATATTTATTTATAATTTTTAATCGTTTTTCGTTTTAAAGTAATTGTAAAACCTGTATAAATAAAAATAAAAATCCCCAAACAGGAAATACCTAAAACAATAGCCCAAAGAATATTTGTTCGTCCTGTATGTAAATTTAGACCTATGAATGCCCATTTTTGTGTTGTTGGAATATCTTTTTCACTAAAATATTTCCTGAAAAATTGACTAATAACATATTCTTTTTCATCAGTTTTCACTAAAAAGTATCTTCTATATCATCTGCAAACGGAAATTCTATTTGTCTAACATTTTTCAATAAAGTAGTATTAAAAATACTATTTCATTTATATTTTTGGGTATTTCATAATCTACTTCGGTTTCAAAATTGGGTGTATGTACTATTTTTCTGCTTTTCTTTAAAAGAATAGTCATTTATTACCAAATATGTACCTGTCAAACTTAAAATAAATATAGGAATAAGCAACCAACGCCCCAAAATAGTATGATAATACTTTGAAAATCATCTTTTATTACTAAAGAATTTTTACACCCACTTTGCTTTTGTATTATCAAAATAATTCCAGAAAATGAAATTAAAATAATAAAAGAGGCTATTCCCATCATCACTCTTCCTGTTTTTATGTAAAAAAGTGAGCGATGCAGGGTCGTTATCCACTTCATAAATTCATTCTTTTTCTTTACTTCGCCCAATACTTCACCTGTTATAGGGATTAATGTGGCCTTCTACTTTTTCTTCCTTCTTTGTCTTTCGCTTCAACAGTAACAAAAACCTCTATAATCAACATTAATTGTAGATATTTCACTATAAGCATTTTTAAATCCATCCATTGTTTCTGTTAATGTAATCTGCTCAAAACCAACTACTTTATATGACGGAATTTGTTTATTGACAGAATGAACTGAAAGAATTATTCCTGTTGAAGAAGCTACTAAAAATAAAAGCAGAAGCCAATATCGCAAAGGCTAAATGAGCATATCGTCAAAATAGATAAAATCATTGTTTTTAAAATAAAAATTTAGCAAATTTACTAATTTCAACTGAATAAATGAATTTTATAGAAATTTTTAACTTTTATTTTTAGAAATACTCCAAATTAATTTATATATTTGCACCTTATATATAGATGAGAAAAATTATTTTTAATTTCAGACTATATTATTGTCTTCCATTAGTTTAGCTCAAAATACTTTACTTAATAGTGATTTTTAATAAAAACCACCATTGCTCAAATACAAGAAGAAGTAGCTAAAGGAAATAGTATTTCTGAAATGGATAAAAAGCCTTTGACCCTGCAACCTTTGCTATTTTGCAAAAATTCCTCCTTTAGAAACTATTATTTATATCATTGAAAGTGAGAGGAAATGGAATAAATAAAATCACTCACGATAACCGAATTTATTTACATTGGAAAAGCTTGTTTTAAAGGGAATATTGAATTAGTGAAATATTTGTTAGAAAAAGGATCTGATATGTATGCTAAGGATTATCGTGGAGCAACATCCTTTATTTTGCGGCAAGTAACGGACAAACAAACCCTGAATTATATGAAAATTTTTCTTTAAAAGAGGAGTTAATCCTAAATATCGCCACGAAAAATGGAGAGACTTTATTACTCTTAGCGCTTCCCTTTGATGATGATAAACTAACACTTACCAACTATTTCATTTCCAAAGGATTGAAACTAAAAAGACAAAGATAAATTTGGTAACAACGCCTTTGATTATGCTTGCAAAAAGGCAATTTACCATTAATTAAAAAAATATAAGATAAAAACCTACTCCAGTTGCTTTACCTTTAGCAGCCAAAGGATTGAAAACAACCCAATAATAAAATTGAAGTTTACAAATATCTTATTGAAAATGAAAAATTAACCCTAACTCAAAAAGATGAAACAGGGGGCTAATGCTTTAAATTATTTAGCCACAAAACAAGATTTGGAAAGTATTGAATATTTATTATCAAAAGGTTGTGTAAGCAGATAATATTGATAATGAAGGTAATACACCCCTTATGAATACTTGTACTGGTAAAAATTTTACAAATTGTAAAATTACTTAATCGTTCAAAAATATCAATCTTGTAAATAAAAAGGAGAATCCGCCTTGCTTTTGGCTGTTAAAAAGAGTTCTCCTGAAATCGTTAAATACTTGATAGACAATGGTGCTAATACAAAAATTATTGATAAAAACGGAGAAAAACCTCATTGGAGCTCTTATAGAATCTTATAAACTTAATAAACCCAATGAAAAATCTACCTTTGATGATAAAGTTCTTATTTTTGATAAATATAATATTTCTTTAAAATCAATTGATAATAAAGGAAATACGGCTTTACACTATGCTGTTATTTCTCAAAAATTTAGATTTGATTAAAAAGTCCTTCAATGGGGAATTGATATCAATAAAGTAAATGAAAATGGAGAAACAGCTCTTATCAAAGCCGCTATGTTAGCAAAATGATACGAATATTTTAGAATATCTTATATCCAAAAGAGCTAATAAAAATAACTACAGAATTTGGAGAAACAGCTTTTTGATTTAGCTGATGAAAATGAAAAAACTAAAAACAAAAAGGACTTTCTCTTGATTTTTAAAAATAAAAATTAAATAATAAAAGAATGAATTTGAAACAATTTTTATCAGTTTGACTGTATCATTACAAATTTCAGCTCAAAAATCAGTACAAATGCTTGGTACAAACTATTAATTATTCAGGTGAAAGCCGCATACATAGCTATATCACTTATTTCGCCAAAAGGGGAATATGAAAAACTCTATATGTTTTTGGAGACGATGGACAGTGGTATGATTCGCTATGGTTTAGTTTTTATGATATGAAAAATAGATGCCATCACAGGTGCTTCTATTTTTAGGTGGAGAGCGCAAAACTATTATGTTAAACCTTGATAATACGAAACTTAACAAAAGGATATACAATCCGTTTTGAATCTGTCGTAGAAGACCAATATTACTATAATATTGATGCAGAAATTCCTTTTTCTGATGAAGGTCTAAAAATAAAATAGAAGGAAAGGCTACATTCGATATGCTCGTATAATCCCGCCAAGTAGAACGCAAAATATAATTTTTATAACAAAGCAGAGACTATTTTTGTCTTTGCTTTTTATGAAAAAGTTTGTAATTTTTGCTTTTTATTTCATAATTATGAAAAGAGCTATTTTTCCTGGTTCATTTGACCCTATTACGCTTGGGCATTTTTGATATTATCTCGAGAGCTACACATCTTTTTGATGAAGTGTATTGTGCTGTTGGGCATAATTCTGATAAAAATATATGTTTTTCTGAACAAGAAAGAAAACTATTTATAGAAAAAGCATTTGAAAATGAACCAAAAAGTAAAAAGTTGTTATTTACCAAGGACTTACAGTTGATTTTTGTATGAGTGTGAATTTATTCTTCGAGGGTTACGTAATCCTGCCGATTTTGAATTTGAAAAAGCCATTGCACATACTAATAGAGACCTTAGTGGAGTAGAAACTGTTTTTCCTCCTTACCACTGTGAATACCTCTCATATTTCTTCTTCTATTGTTCGAGATGTAATTCGTAATGGTGGTGATTACTCTATCTTAGTCCCTGATAGTGTGCATATTACAGATATAGAAAAATATTATATTAACTAAAAATGAATTATCAACAAACTATTGATTGGCTTTTTCTCACTTGCCAATGTTTCACAAAAATAATGGTAAAAAGCGTTAAAAAATAAATTAGATAATATTCTCACAGAGCATTTAGGCTTCCCTCACAAAAATTTTTCCTTCAATACATATTGCTGGTACCAACGGAAAAAGGTTCTTCGAGCCACGCTATAGCCTCTGTTTTGCAGGAAACAGGATACAAAGTGAGGCTTATACACTTCCCTCATTTACGAGATTTTCGGGAACGAATAAAAATAAACGGAAAAGAAATTCCTGAACAAAATGTTATTGAATTTGTAGAAAAACATCTTCCTTTATAGATGACTTTTCATTTTTGAGCTTACTGTTACTATGGCTTTTGATTATTTTTCTACAGAAAAAAGTAGATATTGCTGATTATTGAAGTAGGCTTAGGAGGGCGTTTAGATTCTACAAATATTATTCTTCCAGAAGTTTGTCTTATCACAAATATAGGCAAAGACCATACAGATATTTTTAGGAAACACACTCGCTGAAATAGCTACCAAAAATCCGGAATTATAAAAAGAAAAACACCTGTGGTCATTAGTGAATATCACCCCGGAACAGCCGATGTTTTTAAAGAAATAGCCAAAGAAAAAATGCAAATATTTATCTTTTAGCTTACCATATTCCTTATAAAACAGATTTAAAAAGGAATTTATCAAGAGAAAAATTTAAGGAGTGTACAAACATTAGAGATTTTTGCAGGAGAAAGGTTGGAAAAATTTCTAATAAAAATATAGAAGAAGGGTTATTAAATATTGTAAAAACACAGGTTTGAAAGGACGTTGGCAAACCCTCTCTGAATCTCCTAAAAATAGTATGCGACACAGGACATAACCATCACGGAATCACATAGTTATACAACAAATTGCACAACAAAAATATAAAAAATTACATATTGTTTTAGGCTTTGTTAAAGAAAAAGATATTGATAATATATTACCTTTATTCCCTAAAAATGCTATATATTATTTCTGTTCGCCCAATATTCCTCGCGGATTAGATGCAAATATCTTAAAAAGAAAAAGCAAGCCTTTTTGACTTGCAAGGAAACTGTTATTCTTCTGTAAATGAAGCTCTTAACTATGCAAAAACAAGCAACAACCGAGGATATGATTTTTATAGGAGGTAGTACTTTTGTTGTTGCTGAAGTTGTATAATTATATGTAGTAATAATTTTCATAGGGACAAGCTTTTTGAGCATTTTCACAAGCTTCAAAAAATACTATCATCGTGAGATTTTTATAGTAAAAACCTCTATAGAACGCAACAAAACACTTTTACCGTCTTTTTAGACATTTGAAACTGTTCTGGCGCCATTTCAACACAATAGTTGCACCCAATACATTTATCTCGTTGTAATGTAACTATAACCATTTTCAATTTTTAATTTATTTTTGGGGAGCAAAACTACACAAAAATATTTTGAATATTTTTATTATACATATAAACATTGTAGTAATTTGTATTATTTTTACAAGCATTTCATTTATAATGAGGTTATGAATAAAATTAATATTTTTACTTATAAAAATAAAAATCTTTCATTTTTATTTTGTTAGAAGTAATTACTTTTGAGGACTTTTATTAGAAAAACATATTTGATATGAGTACAAAACGCATCTAGAAAATATGCCTTTTGAAGAATTTAAAAGCAAGCATTAGAGGATTATAAAATAGCTGTTATTAGCCGCGAGATGTAGCATTTTTAGGGCGTGAGAAGTTCTAACAGGAAAAAGCTAAATTTGGCATTTTTGGTGATGGAAAGAATTACCTCAAATATGCTATGGCTCACGCCTTTCGTAATGGAGATTTCCGAAGTGGATACTATCGTGACCAAACATTTATGATGGCTATTGGAGAATTTAATCCACAGCAATTTTTCGCAGGTATTTATGCTCATAACGACATAAAAAGCTGAGCCTACTGAGTGGCGGACGGCAAATGGGTGGAGCACTTTGCTACTCATAGTTTAGATGATAATGGAGAATGGAAAAAATATTGTAAATCAGAAAAATAGTAGTAGCGATATTTCTCCAACGGCAGGGGCAAATGCCTCGATTAGTAGGGCTTGCTCAGGCTTCCAAAAATTTATCGAAATTTATCTATCAAAGGAAGTGAAAAGTTTTCTAACAATGGAAATGAAATAGCTTGGGGAACCATTGGCAACGCTAGTACTAGCGAAGGGCTTTTCTTTGAAGCCTATCAATGCTATGGGAGTTTACAAATCCCTGTGGTTATGTGTGTTTGGGACGATGGATACGGAATATCTGTTCCTTCTAAATACCAAACAACTAAAGAAAATATTTCAGAGGTTTTAAAAAGGTTTCCAAAGAGATTCTAATGGGCAAGGTTATGAAATACTAAAAAGCAAAAAGGTTGGGATTATACTTCATTATTAGAAACTTTTGCTCGCGCTGAGGCTTTTGCTCGTGAACAACATATTCCTGTTTTAGTACATATTACAGAACTAACTCAACCTCAAGGGCATTCTACATCTGGCTCTCACGAAAGATACAAATCTCCTGAGCGTTTGGCTTGGGAAAAAGAATATGATTGTAATGAGCAAATGCGTCGTTGGCTTTTTAGACGCTAACATTGCCTCTGAAGAAGAAATTACTCTTTTAGAACAAGAAGCTAAAAATTAGTAAAAAGATAGTAAGGATAAAGCTTGGGCTGAGTGCAAAATCCAATAAAATCTGCTAAACGAGAGCTTATTAATCTTTTATATGAAATTGAAAAATTAGCTTCAATAGCTTAGATATTTCACGATTGAAAGACTCTTTAGCAGAAATAGATAACCCTTATTATAAAGATATCATTAGTGCAGCTCGTAAAGCCCTCACGTTATATAGTGACTGATGAAGCACCTGCTGTTGATAATTTGAAAAGCTGGTTAGCTAAACAACAAGAAACTTTACAAGATAAATATAGCTCTCATCTATACAGCCAAAGTGAGCAAAATCCTATTTATTTTGAGGAAATACGCCCTACTTATGATGATGAACAAATGGTGGATGGAAGAATTATTATTCGTGATAATTTTGACAAAATACTTGAGAACTATCCTTCTGTACTTACTTTTGGAGAAGATACTGGTAATATTGGCGACGTAAATCAAGGGGCTTGAAGGTTTACAAGAAAAATACGGAGAAATTCGTGTAAGTGATGTCGGAATCAGAGAAGCTACCATCATTGGGCGAGGTATGGGTTTAGCAATGAGAGGATTACGCCCTATTGCTGAAATTCAATACTTAGACCTACTACTTTATGGAGTACAAATTATGAGCGATGATTTAGCTACTCTTCGTTATCGTACTTGTGGTTATCAAAAAGCTCCTTTTGATTGTTCGTACTCGTGGACATCGTTTTGAAGGAATATGGCACGCAGGTTCTCCTATAGGGAGCTTTACTACACTTATTAAGAGGTATGTATATTTTTGGTTCCTAGAAATATGACTAAAGCAGCTGGCTTCTATAATGCGCTTTTTAAAGGAGACCAACCAGCTCTTGTAGTTGAATGTCTAAACGGATATCGATTGAAAGAAAAAACCTAGTAATTTGGGTGAATTTTACAACGCCAATAGGGGTAGTAGAAGTTATCCGAGAAGGACGAGATATTACTGCTTTCTTATGGTTCTACACTTCGTATTGTAGACCAAGACAGCTGCAGAACTTGAAAAAGTAGATATCAGTATAGAAGTTATTGACGCTCAGTCTTTATTACCTTTTGACATTAATCACGATGTACTAAAAAGTATTAAAAAGACAAATAATTTATTAATTATTGATGAAGATGTCCCAGGGAGGAGCTTCGGCTTATTTACTTCAAGAAATTTTAAGAAACAAGATGCATATCGTTGTTTGGACGGAAAACCACAAAACGTAACCGCACAACCACATCGACCTGCTTTTGCTACCGATGGAGATTATTTCTCTAAACCAAATGCCGAAGATATTTTTGAGAAAAATTTATTCAATAATGAATGAGGCGAATCCTATTAAATATCCTAAATTAATATAAAAGCACTAAAAAGCCTTTACGAAAGTTTAGGCTTTTTATTCCAAAAATGAAAAATTACGATTCTTATTATTCCCATTTGCCATTTTATATGGAATTATTTTACATATAAGACATTTTTTATATGATAAAAATATAAAATCATATAATTTTCCCAATTATTTGTGTAGGAAATTTAAGCGTTGGAGGGACAGGAAAAACCCCAATGATTGAATATCTTATCCAGACACTAAGTAAAACTATAGCTGTACTAAGTAGGGGTTATAAACGAAAAAACAAAAGGATTTATATTAGCAGATAAAAATTCTTCTGCTCTTACACTGGGAGATGAACCTTTTCAATATTATAAAATTCAACAATATACAAGTAGCTGTATGTGAGCAACGTACTGAAGGTGTTGATAAGTTATTAATTAATAATTCTCCTGAAGTCATACTTCTTGATGATGCTTTTCAACACAGAAAAATACAAGCAAAAGCAAATATTCTCCTTACGGCATATTATGATTTATTTACTGATGACTTTTTATTGCCTGTTGGGCTACTTCGAGACTTAAAACAACGTGCATATAAAGCTCAATATATTGTAGTTACAAAAATGCCCTATAAATATTTCAAAATAACGAAAAACAAAAAATTATACAAAAATTAAAGCCTCACACAGGGCAAAATAGCCTTTGCAAGTATTCAATACGCTGAAAAGGTTTTCTCTTCAACCGAAATTCTCTTAAATAATTGGATATCCGAACCTTTTGTTTTAGTTACAGGAATAGCAAAATCCACAACCTATGATTGATTTTTAAAACATCAAAATGCTAATTTGAACATATTAAACATATCCTGATCACCATCATTTTTCTGAAAACGAAATAGCATTTCTAAATACAGAATATTAACCACAGAAAAAGATTTTGTTAGATTATCTCAATCATTAGGAGAAAATCTTTTTATCTACCTATTCAAATGTTTTTCCCTAATCCAAATGAAGAAAAAGACTTTAAAGAATGGCTAAAAATGAAGTGAAATAGAGTGTGGAAAATTCCACACCTTGCTGCTTCTAATTTGTTGATTTATTGTCCAGCTTGTTGTTTTGCTGCTTCTTTCATTTTCATTAGGTACAATAGCTATATTTACACGTCTATTTTTAGCTCTACCCTCTGGTGTTGGTTATCATAAGCAGTTGAGTTTCTCCATACCATTTTGTAGTAAAACGAGAACTTGCTAAGCCTGCATTTTCAAAATAAGCAGTTACAGCTTTTTGCTCGTTTTTTCAAGAAAGCGCCATATTTAAAGCATCACTTCCTGTACTATCTGTATGACCTGCTATAAGTACATTAGTATCAGGATATTCTCTTAAAATATTTACCAATTTATTAAGAAGTGTTTTAGCTTCATCAGTAAGTATTGCTTTTATTTACAGCAAATGTAACTCCACTATTTTTCATCAAAAAGTAACAACGATACCATCATCTACACGTTTAACTTCAGCTCCTGGTATTTCTTCTTGGATTTGTTTGCTTGTTTATCCATTTTGATTTCCAATAATAGCCCCTGCTGCACCACCTACAACAGTTCTAATACAGCACCAAGTTCGCTATTTCCTCCACTACCTACATTATTTCCTAAAATAGCACCTCAAAATTCCTCCAGCAACACCACCTATAGCTGCTCTTTGAGTTTTATTAGAGTTATTATATGCTTCACAACTTGCAAATAAAAAGAAGCTGCAATAAAAGATACTAAATTTTTAACTAAATTCATTCTATTCTAATTATTTTGTAAAATTCATAGTAATTACGAAAGGTTTACCACATCTACACGAACGGTTTGCTCCCATCTCATTCAGTCTCAGAAGATAAGCTAAATGCAAACGAATTCCTGCATTAGTTTCTGACTGATATTTGTCGTTTATTGGTTTTCAATAAAGAAATCAAAATAACCGAAGTTTTATCAACTTCTTGTGTCATAAAAGATAAAATAACGATTTCCAGTAGCACAACTTGTATTGGTTATAGGTAATAACCACGATAGTTGTTGGTACAAACTTCAACAGCTACATTAAAACATTCTTTTAGAAGTATCATTTAATAAAGTAATATCATACTTCCCTTTTTCGTTGTAAGTGATGGAACTTAGAGTCCATTCTCCTTTGATTACTTTGTTCGCTTTTGCGAGTTCCTTTTGGTTGTTTTCAGCAACAGTTCCTGTAGTTTTACAACTTACTACAAAAATACTTTGCCAATAACAGAAAATAAAATTTTTCATAAATGATGATTATTTCCAATTTTGGGGCTAAGTTAAATGAGTATAACAACAAAACATCTTTAAAAATATTTAACTTTTCAAAACCTCTTTTTGAATAAAATTTTATTTAAATTTTGAAAAATACTTGTAAGTAAAATAATAAATTATAAATAATGATTGATTATTTTATCTTAATACATAGTTTTTACTTGGAATATATTTGCGAATATTATTGAATTGATAATGTTTTTTATGCTTTATTAAACACTTTAAAACTGTGTTTATCTTGCTCAAATGAATAATAAATTTGTAAATTTGGATACAAATCTATAATTGATTTGACAATAGCTAACCTAAACCTGTTGAAGAACTATCTTGTTCGCTTTGTATGAAAACGTTTAAAAATCAAATCTTTATCCAAAAGAAATGTTTTTACCTGTATATACAAAAATGGTTTTTGCATAATAATTTCAATATTTTCCTCCTTTAATATTGTATTTTTATTGCATTTCTTAACAAATTAGAGACTAAAATAACCGATAAATTTTTATTCATTTCAAAATAAAAATTATTTTTATCCTCGAAAGTAAGTGAAATTTCTTTTGAATTCTATCAAATCATTAAATTCACTAATAAATCATCTATAATTTCTCTAAAATTTATTTTCTCTGTTTGTTTATATTGTCTATTTTCAATTCGAGAAAGCATCAAAGAGATTTATTAAGATTTACCATTCTACTCAAAAGCTGATTTTACTAGCGAGAGTTCTATGAGTTGTTTTTCTGTTAAATTTTCATCTTCCAGTTCTAACATTGATTGTGATAGCTAAAGGAGTTTGTAACTCGTGTGACATTTTTCTATAAATATTTTTGTTCTTCAAAAATAGCTTCATTCGTTGCCCACATTTTGTTGTATATTTTGCTCCAACTCAAAAACTCTATCACATTTGTTTTTACTGCCTGTAAAATTTTTCTTTATTACCTATTTGATATTTTTAAATTACTGATAATCAAATTAAAAGGTTTCCAAATCTTATAAATCAACAAAATATTAATAAGATACATTGTTATGACCAAAACCACATAAAGAACAGCAAAAGCAATTGCTAAATTCACTAACAAATCATCTTCTTCAATAGTTTGAGCTCGTATTTCTAAAATATAAGATTTTCCGTTTGTCGCATAAAAACCTGTTTTTAGAACTCTAAGGTTCTTCTTCTCCATCATGAGGGCATATAAAAACTCATTAGACAGCTCTGTTTTTATGAGATATTTTATTTTTGTGGGATAAACTCAGAAACCCTTCTATTCCGAATTCATTGATATCCAATAATTTATGATTAGTAGAAATATGTATCAATATCTCATCTTTTCGGTCTTTAAGCCCATCATCTACATTATCATAAACTTCGTCTAAAATATAAGCATAAAAATAGCGAAGCCCAAATAGCCATAATAATTAGCAATTGTTAAATATCTTAATGTATAATTTTTAATGAAACCTTCATAATCAATACCAACTACTTCTCCTCCTCGCCTGACGACCACCGCCAAAAGCTACACTCCACCACCGCCTGAGCTACCACCAGATGATGAGGAACGAACTTTTTCAGGAATAACATAAGTTCCTAAAGATTTTCGATGTGAACAATAAGAGCACGTTTTCTACTCGTTCTCCATACCGAGATGATGAATAAGTGACGGGAATCAATTGTATGGTTATAAGCCTCACAGGTTTTGAAACTACTGATAGGACAAGTGTAATAAGTATTTTCTAAGTTCCAAAGGCTTAGTAACAATTTGTCCTGTAAGCTTATTTTTCCAAATTTCGTATTTTCTACTTCGTATTTTCTCTTCACATAACTGCCCATTATTCAGATACTTAGACAATTCTTGCTTACTAAAATTTTCTCTATTTGCCACGTTCCCAATTCCTGAATCATCTGGTGGAGCAAAACGAATTTTATCCTGATGTAAAAGCGCCCATTTTATTGCTATCAATACTATATAAGCCAATGGTACTAACATCATTGGTAATATGATCATTTGAGGAATTTATCTAAGGCTTTTGATTTGTTCAATTCATCTTTATAGAGCGAGCCACAGAAACATTACTATCCATATACTTCAAGCCTAAAAGTAAAGAACAAATAAAAATAATTAAATAAGGAATATATATGTGAAGCCCAATCAAAAATTCCTACCAAAACAGGTACAGGTGTAAAAAGGATAATAGAATAAAAAGAATAATAAAAATAAATGAACAACCTTTCCTATGGATTTATTCAACTCAATGGTTCTTTATTTTACACCTTTTACATCAGCTACTTATCCAATACCAAAACCCAACAAAAAGAACTAAAAACAATGATAGATGAGGATAAAATCATTGTTCTAACAGACGGACGATGATTGGGTAAAAGATTTTTCAAGCTCTGCTTTTGCATCATCAGAAGTAGCTACTTTTCTATCACTTTGAATACCTCTAATATCCCTTTTGCATATTCCTCCTCTCTAAAAATAAGGCACTAAAATATTCTTCTCCTATACCTTTTAAATAAGCACTCTGTAAAAACAACTTCAGTATTTAAACCTGAAATAAACCTCCATTGGCGCGCATCGTAGCTATGAATAAAAGCAATCCATTATTCAAATCTTGTTTTCCCTATTCCCCAATAATTAAACAAATCATAAGCAAACTGAAAATCATCTCGCCCTACATAATCATTAACAACAACAATAATATTCCATCTTGGTTAAAGCTTCTATCTGTGTTGATATTTCATCTATTTTTGAATATCAGATGAGCTAAGTACCCCTGTCATATCTGTTATAAAATGATTTTTGCCCTTTAAGTTTTCGGATTCGGAATATCATAAATAGAGGCTACTACTTCTTGACTATTTCTTGACTCTTCAGCTATAATAACTTTCGCTTTCAGACATACAGAATCCCTCATTAGAAAACTCAGAAGGAATGTCTATAGCTATTATTTCTAAAGAATCAATATTACTTTGAGCAAAACGTTATGAACTATACTCAAAAATAAAAATAAAAATATATATACATTTATTCTTTTTAACAGATGACAAAATACTAATTTTTACTTATCTCTATACAAATAATAATATAAATGAATACTTCTCTTATAAAAATTATTTCTCAAATAAAAATGAAAAATATTTTTAAGAAATTGATGATTATTATAATAGTATCTTTGCCCCCATTATAAACAGGGTCGAGAACCCTGTAAAAATCTTAATTATGCCAGTAAAAATTAGATTACAAAGACACGGAAAAAGGAAAACCTTTTCTATTGGGTAGTAGCTGCAGATGCGAGAGCTTCTCGCGATGGTAAATTCCTAGAGAAAATAAGATCACAGCCCTATTTCTAACCCAGCTCAAATGAGGCTTAACATGATTTAGCTGTCAAAAAATGAGCTACGCAACGGGGCACAACCTACTGATACTGCTCGTAGAATTCTTTCTTACAAGGTGTTTTATTAAAATATCACTTACAAAGTGGTGTAGTTGCGCTTACACAAGAGCAAGCAGATGCTAAATTTAATGCTTGGATGGCTGAAAAAGAGCAAAAATCAATGCTAGAAAAGCCTAGCAAAGGTAAAGCGAATGCTAAACAGAAACTCTAAAAAGCTGAAAGCAACTTACAGTGAAAAACGTAAAGCTGATGCTGCTGCTAAATTAGCACAAGCTCAAGCATGCACGAAAAAATAATGAAGAAACAGAAGCATAAATTATGAAAAAGACGATTGCTTCTTTGTTGGAACAATTATCTCAAAATTTTAGCTTTAAGGGTGATGTTTTTAGTCAAATTAGACTCTGATGATTTCGAAATGTACGAACAAATGGAATCAGTTTTTGTCGAACTAGGTACTTGGTTCCTCAATGAAAGTGTTTCATACACAAATCTGAATTATTACGAATAAAATTCGAAGAAGTAAATACAGAAGCCGATGCTGATGCCTTTAAACATAAACTCTATTTACCCTTAAATTTTTACCAAAACTTTTCTGGTAATAAATTCTATTTTCACGAAGTAATTGGGTTTCAGGTAGAAGATGTTAATTATGGATTTGTTGGAATAATAACAGGTGTTAATGATACTACTCATCAACCGCTTTTTGAGGATAGAAAGAGATGATAAACAAATACTTATCCCTGAATGATGAGTTTTTGAAAGAAAGTAAATAGAGATTCTAAAAATCATTGTACAAACCCCAGAGGATTAATTGATTTATATTTAGAAAATTAATATCTTTTCTTTTTACAAAATAATTTTAACGATACAAAATCAAAAATTTTATATCTTTGTACCTTAAAATAAAACTCTATGATGTATTACCTATTGTAGCTTATGGAGATCCTGTTTTGCGAAAAGTTTGTACAAATATTGATTCTGGTATCCTAAGCTTAAAGAACTCATAGACAATATGTTCCAAACTATGTATCATAGCAATGGTGTGAAGCTTAGCGGCTCCTCAAATAGGGGCTACCTATTCGGCTTTTGTTATTGATGCAAAACCTCATGATGATGACTTAGAAAGAGATGAACAGGAACTTCTTTAAAAATTTCAAAAGTATTCATTAACATAGAAAATTCTAAAAAGAAGAGGGAAAAATGGACTTTCAATGAAGGTTGTCTAAGTATTCCAGGTGTAACGGAAGATGTTGCCCGTCAAGAATTTGTAACTATTGAATACCAAGATGAAGATTTCAATACTTACACTGAAAACCTTTTCAGGATTAGCAGCTCGTATTCAACACGAATATGACCATATCGAAGGAATACTTTTTACAGATAAACTTTCTGCCTTCAAAAACAACTCCTAAAAGGGAAACTAAATAATATTAGCAAAGGAAAAATAGTGTTCGGTACCGAATGGAGATTTCCAGAGGCTAGCACGATAATTTTAATTTAATATACTATTATGAAATTAAATCAAATTTGTAACAATTTTCAGGAAAGCCAGGTTTATTCCAGCTTCAATCTCGCACACGTTCAGGATTTTTAGCCCTTTCTTGTAGATGGAGATCAGTGTAGGGCTTCGTAGTAATGAAGCCTTCTTTCAGAAATTGCAATCTATACATTAGACGAAAAACCTCTTGAAGACGTTTTTAGAGCCATAAAAGAAAGAAAACAGAGCAAAAACAACTATTTCTCACAAAGCTCTAATGAAGAACTTGAAGAGTACTTTTTCCTCAGTAGTACCAAATTATGATGAAGACGAGTTTATCCTAGCGATATCATCATTCAATGGTATAACATTCTGATGAATAAAGGTTTATTAGAAGATGAGAAAATACTGAAAATGTAGCTCCAACAGAATAAAAATATAAAAAGGTATTCACAAAATAAAAATTGAATACCTTTTATCAATATCATTTATTCATAAAAATGAATCTACAAATTCATACTTATTGAAAACTTGTAAATCATTCCCTCCCTCTCCTACTCCAATGTATTTAACAGGAATTTTGAAATTGGTCAGAAATACCAATAACAACGCCTCCTTTTTGCTGTACCATCCAACTTTGTGATAGCTAATGCATTTTACCTCTGTTGCTTTAGTAAATTGCTTTGCTTGTTCAAAAGCACTGTCCTGTAGAACCATCAAAACCAATAAAACCTCGTGCGGGTATCAGAATGACTTTTTGCGTTACTCGTTTTACTTTCGTCAGCTCATTCATCAAATTAATTTTTATTATGAAGCCTTCCTGCTGTATCAATTATCACAATATCAGCATTTTTGAGCTGTGCAGATGAAAGTGTATCCAAAAAGCTACTGAAGCGGGGTCACTCTATCTGTTGTTTTACGATAGGTACTCTACTCAGTCTGCCCATACTTGTAATTGGTCAATAGCTGCTGCTCTAAATGTATCTGCCGCCCTAAAAACAACCTTATAGCCTTTATTTGTAAAATTGACTAGCTAGCTTACCTATTGTTGTTGTTTTACCTGCTCATTAACTTTCCACAACCATTATTACATAAGGTTTCTTATCCTTAGGAATAGAAAAATCTTCTTCTTCTCCTGTTTTAGTTTCTGATAATAAGCCTGCTATTTCTTCTCTTAAGATTTTTATTTAATTCACTTGTTCTCAGATATTTATCTTTAGAAACTCATTCCTCTATCCTTTTTATTATTTTAAGGTTGTTTCTACCCTACATCACTACTCACCAAAAACTCCTTCAAGCTCATCTAAAAACCTCATCATCAACTTTCGATTTTCCAATAATGGCTCTCCTAATTTTCTCAAAGAAACTTGTATTGGTTTTTCTAGCCCTTTCATCAAAGTCTGTTTTTCTCTGAGGAAAATATCCTTTTAAAATTCATACCTAAAAATTATACTTTATAAAATTTTTCGCTAAAAATACTATCATATTAGTAGTAACTTTTTATGAAAGAAAGAGATGATATATATTTATCATAAAATATTTAATAAAAATACTTTTCTCATTTCAATTGATAATGATTCATTAGCATTTTTCATATATGTATCTGGAAGTATTCGTTTTAATACTATAGAAAATTTTTGTAAAAACTACCTTGTTTATAGTGATTTTTTCTTTTAGAACTTTTTATTATTTTAAATATCAGCCATCAAAATAGGATTTTTGTCCTGAATTTACATCTTTATTCATTAAATTTAAAGACTTTTGATAAGCTTCTTTATAAGGAGAATTTTTCAAAAACAGGTGTATGATAACGTCTTGACGCAATGTCTGTTACCAAAATCTCCAGGAGCTACACAAACAGCGTCTATATTGAATACCTCCATACGAATTGATTCTGTTATCAACTCTAAGGCTCCTTTACTTGCTGAATACGCTCCTCTAAATGGAAGCCCATATACCCTGCAATGGATGTAATATTGATAATCAATCCTTTACGATGATTTCTCATTATTGGCAATACAGACTTTATTACGTTTATTGCTCCAAAAATTAGTTTTGAAATATATTTTGATTCATCCATTGGTATTTCTTCAACAGCACCAAATACCCACACCCGCATTATTAATTAGAATATCTAATCTTTTTCTTTATCAATTACTTGGTTTATAGCATTTTGTACAGATTTTTCATCTCTTACATCCATTGGTAAAAAGTGTAAAATTCTTGGGAGCATTATTTACTTTTCTTGCTGTCATATACGGTATAACCTTTATCGCAAGATATTCGCTGTAACTTTACTATTCTGGGCTGCCCCTGTAGTGAAACAACCACTTTCATTTTTGTATTTTATAGAATTTTTAATATTATTATAAAACATACTTATACTCAAAAAGCAAAAGATATAAAATTTTTAATTTATATTTTATATTATATTAAGAATATATTTTGTGAATAAGTTTAGATAAACTTTTACTTCAATAAAAATGTAACTTTTGCAGTTTAAATATTATTATCTTATTTATTCCTCCAAAATAAATTCGTAATTGTTATAACATTATTTTTATCTAAAAATGAAAATTGTAGTATTAACGGGCTGGAATTAGTGCAGAAAGTGGCATAAAGAACTTTTCGAGATGCGGATGGTTTTGTGGGAAGGGCATAACGTTATGGATGTCGCGCTTCTGTTGAAGAGGATTTATCAAGTTAGTTTTAGATTTTTATAACGAGACGACGACGACAACTAAATACGTTTCTCCCAATTTAGCTCATCAGCACTTTAGTTGATTTAGAGAACACAAAAGTAATTATTATTACTCAAAATGTTGATGACTTACACGAAAAGAGCTGGAAGTCAAAACACTATCTGCTACACGGAGAGGTACTAAAAAGTAGAAGTGTTGATAATGACTCTGTGTTATGATTGTTTCTCTGATATTCATTTGGGAGATAGCCTACAGGAGTACAACTTCGCCCACATATTGTTTGGTTTGGAGAGAAGATGTTCCTTTAATAAATAAAGCCATTGAAGAAGTGGAAAGGTGCTGATATTATGTTTATTATAGGTGCTTCTTTGCAAGTATATCCAGCTGCAGGGTTAATAAGTTATGCTAAAAGAAAATATTCCATGGCCACACATAGACCCAAAACCTCAAATTAAAAGTAAAAATAATTTATTTGTCATTGAAGATAAAGCATCTTCAGGAGTTAGCGGTGAACAAATGAATTTATTGATTTATAAATATTAATAAAATGATATTATACATAATACCCTTTTTATTAACTTCTTGTTTTACTCAACAAAAAGCGGTTCAACACAAATCGAGAAAAAGAATAGTTATAGAAATCCTACGTATTTAGAAAATGATGAGAATTCTGCCACAAAACAACAGAATAGTGAGAAATCCAATAATGTGCCTGTCATACTGCTGAAAATACAGAAACTAATAATAAGTGCTTTTCTGAAAAGGTCAAAGTTAATACCTTATTCAAATACTGCATATTCTTAGTTGGACACACCTTACAGACACGCTGAACTACTCGTGAAGGTATGGATTGTTCTGGTTTGTAAGATACTAACACCAATCTGTTGATGTAGAGACTAAGTCGTTCTTCTACGATATATGGCTAACTCAAGGGTAGAAATTCCTTTGGGCAGAGTTATTCTAGGAGGTTATTATTTTCAAAACTTCAAGACGCATCAACCACGTAGGAATAGTTGTGGAAACAGGAGATGAAGTAAAGTTTATACACTCTTCATCTTCAAAAGGAGGTTATTACATCAAGTTTATCCGAACCTTATTGGATTATATAAAAAGCTAAAAAGGGTTTTAAATTAATTGTATGAACTCAAAGAAATCTCAAACGGCATTTTGCGAGCACATACAGATTATAGTTTTAGTCGTTTTAGGGCTTTACACACACTTTATTTACTGAAATCAATTAGTAGTTTACCTTATAGTATCCTCATTGGATTCTTGCTTACTCTGATGGAGCAAACCTCTTATACAATTTTTCACAGACGATTGAAGTGAAAAGCCGTATTTTATGATAGTGTGTATGTTACGGTGACAATTTTCATTTACTAGCACAGAGCGTATTTGGTTTATTTGTGCCATTGCTAACAAAACGCATGCAAAAACCTATCTGATGCTTAATATTGATTTGTTAAAAAGCAAATCTTGATGACTGCTATGAAACAAACTTTACCCAACAAAATAGAGGCTTAATCAAGAGAGGTGCTCTCTTTTGGTGGATGAAATGTTAAAATTTATTGATATTCCTAATTTTTAAAACTCTTTTGCTGTCATGTTATTAAGTGATTTTGGCGTGGGGGTATTCTCTGCTACTTTTATTAGTTTCTATGAAAGATGGAGATACTAACAACTTTGCTTTCTACTCTACTTTTTCGGGCAATAGAAAACGTAAATTCAAAACTTCCATTTTTAAGATAAATAATCTTTTATCTCTCGTTATTTTGTGGGTCTTATACTACGAAAAGATTACTATACTTTTTGTAATTTATACTATTGTATTACTTATTTGGTGTTGAAAATGCATTTATTGTTGCTTTACTTTGTGCGTTACTAAACCTTATTCCTTATATACTGGAATTCCTATGATAAGTTTCATTTTAGTGGCATTAACTATAGGTAGCAACCTACAAAATGAGCTTTATGGCTGTAGCTTTACGACAACTATCTATGTACTTATAGGAGTTTTTGGTAGGGCAATTTATGAGATAATGTCTCAGCCTCTTATCGAATTCAGTAAAATCATCTGCGTTAGAAAGTATTTCTTATCACTCTTATTAAGTGGAACCCTTTTTGGAATGGTAGGAATGGTGAGTTGCAATTCCTGCTTATACTGTTCTTAAAGTGAGTTTTGAAAGAAATACCTAATAATAAGTTTATAGATATGCTTACATCTACTAGCTTCATAGCATAACATATATCTTATATACTATATAATTTTTACTAAATGTATAAATATAAATATGTTTTATTGTAGATAATTATTTACAATAAAACATATTTTCCTCTACTATTTTTGAAATGAAAATATACTAAATTCGTCAAAACATAAAAATGTTTTGAATTACATTAAAACAATTCAACCTAGAAAATACTTTTAAATTGAGAAAGCATATTAAATATATTCCAAAATAAAGAAATTTTAAATAAAACAGAAGTTTGAAGAGTAATTCAAAGTAAAATATTTCTGCTACACATTAAAATAATTGAAACTTTAAAATATTTTCCAATAAAAACATATTGAAAATATTTAACCTATTAAAAATGAAAACAAGTTAAAAATAATTCAAAAGTAAAAATATTTTATAATATATGAATAATTATAAATTAAAATATATTTATTAAATTTTAAATGAATAAATCATTTTAATATAAGTCAAATTGATTATATAGATTATATTATTAACTTTACATTCTTTTTATTATTTTAATTGTAAAAATAGATGAATATATCCTGCCTAGCCCAACACAATATGTTTAAAAGGCTTTTTACAATGAATAAAAACTAGTTTTCTTCTAATACTTCCTAAAATTCCACTTGTGAGTTTTAATAATTCTAGTTTCTGCCATTTTATAATCTAAAAGGGCGTTGTGCATAACTGTTCTTGCATCAGATAAAGACCTTTCCGAATCTAACAAATCTGTAACAGAAGCTAATCCTTGTGCGTAATTATTTTGAGTATTTAAAGTACACTCTTCTGCCAATTTCACATTTCTTTGCTTTGAGATTCTGTTGTCGGAGATTTGTTAGTTAGCACGTTACGAGCGTTTTCATAAGCCAAATCCAGAGCTAAACGTGTATCTTTTAGAGTAACTTCAAGGGCTTTCTTGTATTTGTGCTTGACAATTTTGGCTTTTATGCCAAATCCACAGATAGGAATATTTAGACCTACACTAACCGCCGAATAATCAGACCAATAAACTTTATCCCTTTTCCCGAGATAAAGAGGCATTTTGAATCCCATTCTAAATAACCGCCGGTAGCCTGTAAAAGCAAGTGATGGATACAAAGCTGCTCGTTGTACTTTTGTATTGATGTGTAATACGTCACATGTTTTCAAAGGGCTTGTAGCTCTACTCTGTTGTTACATTTCCTCAAAAAGCTAATTCATAGTTAGCCTCAAATCCTTCTTTTTGGTAGTTGGATGGATTGATTCACTTATCCATTCCTATCATATATTTGAGAGCATTTTTCAGAAAGTTGTAAAGCCGTTGTATAGCTTGTTGTCTTGCTGACTTTTAAATTATTTGCTAACGTACTAATTCTATCTAAGTCAATAGCTAAAACCTGCTTCATTCAGTCCTTTTACTACATTGGCTGTGTATGCTTTTCCAGTGAAAGAGCAAGGTTACTTTCTATGTTTTGTAATATTTGTTGAGAGCTTGATATATTTGATAATATGATTTTTGCTACTTTTCAATAATTTCTGTTTTCTGTAAGTTGTTGATTAAGCATGTAAAATTCACACGTGTGGTGCGTGCTGCTTTTTGTAGCATAAATGCTGACTGATTAAAAGAAAAGTACTTGTGTGAGTTTAGCCTCAGCTGTAGAAGCCCACTTTTTGCATGTTGCATTTTCAAAGGTTCATCACTTACAGGCATGCCTGGAGAGGCTAAAAGTACTAGCATCCATATAAGTAGTTTGTAACTTATAATTATAAACCATACCTCCTGATGCTGATATATTCGGTAGAAAAGCATTAGCTCGTACTTCTTGTATTTGGTATTCACTTTTGACTTCAAGTCTTGCTTTTCACCATCAGCTTTATGTTCTCAAAGGGCATAGTTGATAGACTTCTTTCAAAGTAAGTTCTTTTATTTTGTGCACAGGAAATAAGCTGTAACTTACATAATAAAGTTATTGTCAATAATCATAATGTTATTATACTTTTGTTTATTTATATTGTAATTCTGTAATTATTTCTTTTATTTTTCTCTTTACTTCTTGATCAGAGATCATTACCAATGGCTACAAAGCACTTTTGAGGTGTAAATAACTAACCAAAAGAATCCGCAAAGAGAAAATCCATTTACTTTTACCTTCTTTATATTTCTCATATTCTTCTTGATCTATATTGATGTGTTGTTTTCCATTGCGTACTTCTTGTATATATTCTTGATGTTCGGTCATCATACCAAGGAGAACACCTCTTCTAACAAATATTTCTGAATAGTTTGCTTTCTCTTTTCATCAATAGAAGGTAATATTTGAGTATAAGCAGGTTCTACAAACGTCCGTATTAAAATTCTGTTTGAATGGAATCTTTAAAAGTATCATAATATTACCAATACTTTATTTTCAGTCAAATAAACGTCAAATATTAATTCATACGCTTTTTCTCGTCCTGTACAGCTAGTTACTGAAACTTTTTTTTATGGCTACTTCAAACGAATCTCTTGAGCATAAGAGAGAGAGGTTCAGATGGTATGAAATCTTGGAAATGTATCATTTTATTTTCTTTCTCGTTCTAATACTCTTTCTAATTCTTTCAAGCCTTTTTCATTAACAATTATTCTGAAAAAGTATTCCAAAATAGTATAGATAGTTTCCCAAAGGGAACTCTTTCTCAGGAAAAACATCTATGTAACTGAACGAAGGCGCTGTACATAAGTATAAAATCTTATAAAAAAACCATTGATGTACTTTCCTAAAAGTCCTTCTTCCCAACCTTTTTCCAAAGTTTATCTACAAAAAGTGCATCAGTTTTAGCGAACTCACTTTTCCATTCGTTTATCTGTTTTAGGATAGTATTTGTAACTCTCCCAAATAGGACGATCGCTATTGATATTAAAAATTTCTCACTTTTTTGGTTTTGTAGTATACATTTCTATTGAACCGCTACTCCTTGTACAAAAGGTACTACTGCATTTTTACAACTTATTTCCTGAGCATAATCCAAACTGACTACTACTAAATCATTCTTTGGGGAAATACTCATAAGTGTCTTTTAGACATTCCTAATCCGTTAGCCAAATCGTCCATCGTAAAGGTTTGAACCCATACTTCATAAAGTCTGCTGGGTTTTGTTTTTACAATATCTTCTTTCATTGTATAATTTAATTTGGGCACCAAGGTACAATAAAAACTTAATAAAACAAAGTTTCGTATTTTTATAAATATTTTTAAATAAAAACTACCAATCTGGACGACCTGTTAAGTATCCACTTTTCGTTTAATATACATATAACAGTTATCTTTTCGCATGTCCATTTTTATAATTGGTTGGCGGAATTGGAGTTTTGTTTCTATTGTATCTAAAAACATAAATTGTATCTCCTTTTTATTATGCCATTCGTTCTTCCATAGTCGGCTACTGTTTTCAGGAATTGGCAGCAAATAGTTCTAATTCTACCTTATTTGGATTGTGCATTTTATAATATCCTGCATTCCATTGTGTTGATGGGGCATTATATATTGCAAAGAATCCTGAAAAAAGAAATCCAAAGGCACAACGTCCATTAGCAAAAAAACGTAAAAATACCACAACATAGGTTCTCCTTGTGTGTAAAATACATATCTTCAGTGATATAAATAGCATTATTGTCAATGTTGTCTTCCGCTTTTAAGCTGGTATGGGTTCCGAAACAAGCCAAAATAGGGATTATAAGGACAGGGCATACCGCCTCTTTTTGTCCTATGTTATAGTAATTTTTCCGAAACAAGTCATTGGATAATAGAAAACTCAAGAATTACAACACGTATATACAGGCAATTATAATAATTATAATATAAAATATATTTTCTCATTTTGATAAAAAATAGGTAACTATAATTTACCTATCTTATAAATAAATTAAATTTAAGATTTATTTTATCCTGCCAACATTGTTGTATTACAAACATGTAACTTTTTCTCCTTCATCAATCCATCTGCTGGGTTAAAATACCTGGTCGATTAGGATAAGACATTTCTAACATTACCTCATCTGATGATAATTATTCATCATTTCAATAAAACTTGTGAATCCTATTTCCATATCATCCTTCATAACTACAAGGAATAGTTTCTGTTGCTTTATTGCTGTTCTATATCTTCTGCAAAAAATTTGTATTAGATTTCTACAATTTTTTAAACGTACTTGATGAGTAGATTTATTTGAGAAAATATGGGCCACCCTTTTTTGTTGAACCAGAAGTAATAATCTATTAATAACCAACTTATTAGGATTTTCTTTGGAATAACAGCCTCCTGTTTGGGTATTTTCCATCTATGACCTACATACATACTCCCATATCATCAAAAGAAAACAGCATTACTTTCATTATACTCAATAGTTACATCAGTTTCAGAGCCTGCCAATATTCCTTTTAGTAAATTCAAGAGGTTTTTTAGGCATTACAAACTCTGTTTTATGAGGAGAAACAATATCTTTACGTTCATATTTTACGGGTTTATATTGCATCAGTAGCTGCAAAAGTAAGCCCATTTCTGAAAAATCAAAAATACCACACCATTCATTATAGGACGCAAGTCATCATTACCGGTAGCAAAAATAGTTGTTTGGATAGCCGTAGCTAAAACATCCATAATAGATACTTTTATTAGGGTCTGGAATAACTCTACAATAGACGGAAATTCTGCAGCATCATAATACGCAAATGAATATTCCGCATTATTTGGCCGTATTTGAGCCGTTTTATTATCATTTACTATAAGTAATAGCTTGTTCTGGTAACATTTTTGGGGTATCAACCAAAAATTTATCAAGGCACAGCTATGCTCCTTCTGAGTCAGACTCTACTTCAATAACTCCTTTAATTGTTGTTGTTTCTAAATCTGAAGCAGATACAACAAGTTTATTTACAGATAATTCAAAAAGAAAATTATCTAAAATAAGCATTGTATTAAATTAATTACCCTCCCTATGGTTTGGAGTTTTTAAATAAATACGAACTTGATACTATAAATCTCATTACTCTATGATTTCGTTACTAAACTATGTGCAAAAGATATTTCAAAATTTATTAAGAATAAAAATTTTTCACTAAAAATTATGAAATAAAACGTTTTTTATAGAAAAATGTACAATTAGACCTAAAATAAGAAGAACTAACAACGGGAAGAAGAAACACCAGTGCCATTTTTGTTCTTGTATCTTCTTCTTATCTAGAAAGGCTAATGCTACTTTTTATTTCTTAATTGAAAGAAAAATTATTGTCCATCTAATAAATAATTGACACAATTTTGCAAAAAATATTTTATTATCATAAAAATTATTTGTGCATTATCATGCCCCAATTCCAGAGGTTCATTTTGGATAATATCATTACGGATAATATCTCCATCGAAATAAAAATCTTTGTAAAATTACTTTCCATCCTGATTTTAGAAGTTCTATCGGTTTTATTCTATTTTTATACATCGATGCAAAAAACTCCTTCTAACAAGACAGCTACAGGTATTTGTCCTTTTGATTCTCCTTCATTTCATCTATTTTATTAGAAATATCAAATGAATTCCCGTGGAGTACCTTCCAATATTGATAAGGTGAAGAAAGTAAGCAAAATACTCTTTTCACAGAATTGATGTGTCTATACTATTAACCAGGGTGTAACCGAATTCCATCTAAGTTCTTATTAATCAAATGATTATTTTAGACAAAATCAAAGGATTGTATATCAGGTAAATGTAAATATTGCATCCTGACTTCCACTGCGTTACTTAACTACAATATTTGTACAATATGGTCATTAAGCAAATCTAGGTTATACGAACACCATATTTAAAAGCATATCTCCTAAATTCAAATCCAAAAGGCATATGCATAGCTGTTCCGTTTTGATTATAAATATCTGACATATTTATGTTTACCTGATCAACATACAAACTCTCCCTCCATTCATTATATATTGGTCAAGAACTTGTTTTTCATCAGTAAATTTTTTAGTGAAGCAGTATTACTAACAAATGAAAATGAATAATTGAGATAAGGTTTTATTTGGATTAATAGCAACAGAGTCCAAGAAAAGGCGCAATAATAATATTGATTTTCAAGAGATAAATCATACATTCAATATCTGAAAGAGTCCCATTACTTCTAAGAAAAGCAATATTTTCTGTTTTTTTCAATATTATTTTATAAATTCCATCTATGATTAGATTTTTCTAAATTCTGGAACAGAATACTGTATTTTTCTTGGTCAGAAGCTCCTAATTTATTTCTTAGCAAAGTGCCTCTACATTTTTCTCCTTGACTGATTATTGCCCAAGGGAAAATATATTCCTCAGTGTGTTTTTTCTTCTTTGAAACCAGCTGTTGCAAAGGAATAAAACCGTTATAACGAAGTTCTTGTATTTCTTTCTGGATTTTTAGGTATCTTCCAGAGGGTTTATAAATTGAAAATAGACCATTTTATTTTGCACGATATTCTTCTAAAGTTGTAAGTTTCACTCTGCAACGTTTATACTGTGAGTATATATCACTCATTAATACCTGAATAAATATCAGGTTATCAACATCTTGTATAACAATATCTATTGTCGTTTGAGAAAGGTATAACGCTTATCCTTAGTTAGATCAAAACGAGTGTAAGTACCTACTAAATACAAAAACACTCAATAGTAAAACTATTGTAGCTATCAGAAAATAAGAAGATTGCTTATTTATTTTTTCATTTTTTTTCTGTTTTAAAAGTACGGTAATAGAAAAAATATTTGACACACAAAGAAAATAAATTACATTTCAGTATCTATTACTCCTCGTATATCTTCGAAATGGCACAAATCCAAATGAAATCATTGTATTTACGAAAATAGAAATAATTTCGTCTAAACCAAAAATAATAAAAGTTGAAAAGTAGCAATTACAAAGCTATTGTTTGATTTTGACTAATTGAAAGATACCCAAACTCCAACGAAATAAAAGCGAAGCTAATAAAAATAAAAGCGATATATGAACCTGCAGTACTGCCAATATCCAAATTACCTACTGGAGTTCCCAATTGCCAAACCATATAAACATAAAGTAATGAAAATAAAATTACAAAACAAATGACAATACAGCCAGAATTACTTGGTTGCCACTGAAATAGGACAGGTAAATAATAATTGTAACATTTAAGAACGTTTCTCTTCTGAAATAGTGCGCATTATTATAAGCTGAATAGAAAAACAAATATCAAGCTGAAAGTAAAAAAAATGGTTGCAAATCTGCAAAACCAGTTTCAAAAAATATTATATTTACCTTGTAAAACCATAAAAGCAATTATTACAAAGCATAAAATACCTATTACAATATAGCCAACAGATGAAGTAAAAAATAACGAATTTCTTTTTAAATAAAGCTAACATTTTAATGAAAATTTGTTTAACTAAACCAAACATAGAATTGAAAATAACCCCTACAAAAGTAAGGAATTAAAATGTAACAATTATAAAATTTTAAATCTTAGGTATTACAAGCTCCCTGTCCTATTTGTATAAGATCCGGATTTTTAATTTATCTATGTTGCTAAATATTTCTTTTGAGTATTTATTGGCATCACCATAATATTTTTTGATATTTTGCTCAAAGTTTCTCCTTTCTCTACTTTGTGTATATGATATATTTATCCTCAGAAACTTTTATATCAGCTTTTATATCCGTTGGGTTTTGCCTGCGATTTCTTTAACTTATCCCAGAAAATATTTTTCTCATATAGATTATAAAAGTTCTCCTGTTGTTGTAAATACCCATACTTTTTCATCAGAAAAGTTTCTCATTCATTCCTCTTGCAAAGAGTAGTTGTTCATACTTTGCTTTAAACTCATCTTTATTAAATTTAATTTGTCAAATGTACAATATTTTTTAAATAACAAATAAAATATATATTAGTTATTATCCTTTTCGTCTAAAATTGTTGTAAGCTAATAATATCAGGAATAAAAACTTTACGAGCTGCTTCCTTCAAATGGTCCTACTACTCCTGCTGCTTCCATTTGGTCAATCAAACGTCCTGCACAGTTTAACCCAATTTAGTTTTCTTTGTAATAAAGCAGAACCTTGTTGTGCATTAATAATAATTTCAACTGCCTCTCGGAAAAGTGGGTCACGGTCAGACATATCTATTTCAAAGGTTTCACTACCTCCCTTCGCCTATATTCTGGTAATAAAAGCATCTGGATATGCCTTTTGAAATTCTCGGAAATCTAATTTCTTTCTACTTCTGGCGTATCTGCAAGCTTGCACTGAATACGAATAAGATCATTACCTTGTGTATAAAGCATATCTCCTCGCCCTATGAGCTGATCTGCTCCAAACCATCAAGAATTGTTTTCGAATCTATTTTTGATGTTTACGAAAAGCCACACGAGCAGGGAAGTTGTATAATAATACCTGTAATAACATTTACAGACAGACGCTGGTAGCAATAATCAAATGTATCCCAATAGCACGAGCCAATTGAGCTAAACGAGCAATAGGCAACTCCACTTCTTTGCCTGCAGTCATTATCAAGTCTGCAAACTCATCAACAACTAATACGATATAGAGGCAAAACTGATGCCTTCATTAGGATTAAGTTGTCTTGCTTAAACTTGGCATTATGTTCTTTAATGTTGCGAACCATTGCATTTTTAGCAATTCATAACGATTATCCATTTCAATACAGAGAATTTAATGTATTGATTGCTTTTATTATCTGTTATGATGGCTTCTTCACCTATCAGGAAGTTTTGCTAAATAGTGTCGTTCAATTTTATTATAAAGTGTAAAGTTCTACTTTTTTAGGATCGGCAAACTCGTTTTACTTCTGCTGGGTGTTTTTTGTATAAAGAAGTCAAAACAGCGTTTTAAACCTACAGATTTTCCATCCTCTATTGCTCCTGCCATCAAAGATGGGGCATTTTATTAAGTCTGCAACAAAGTTTCAATACTAATTGTTTTCCAAATGCAACAGGAAGTTCCATTTCTGCTTTTGAAAATTAACAGAACTAATCACTGAACGCATTGATACCATTGATGGTTTTATTAGGAACTTCTATCCCAATGGTTCCTTTCCTAGTATTGGGCAATAATAAGATTCCTAAAGCTGAAGTGCAAGGGCTATATCCTCTTCTAAGTTTTTTATTCGAGAAATTTTTTATTCCTGCTGCAGGTACTATTTTACATATAATGTTACCGTTGGACCAATAGCCAGATATTTTCTGTATTTCAATTTTAAAATCACGAGAGTTTGAATAATTGTATTATTTTATTTTCTTCAAGTTCCTCATCATCTCTTATAACTCTGTCTTTATATTCTTTGAGCAAATCCAAGGAGAAATTGAAAAGATTTGAGTTCAAAGTTGGATCATACTCTCCAAAATTCTACCAATTGTTTAACAAGTTCTTCTGGTTTCCAATAGTTTGCTCTTGTTTATTTCTACTTCAAAATCTTTATCTTCCACCTACAATAGGTTCTTCTACATCTAAATGCAATGGTGGAATATCTCTTTTGTAATAATATAAATATCTAAATCATTTACTTTTTTATCTATGATATTTATATTTTCTCTTCCTCTTCTTCCTCAAAATAATCTTTTTCTATTGTTGCTGTTGTTGTGTCTAGCGAGGTTTCAGGTTTATTTTTTCTTTTTTATCAAAATATGCTGATTTATTAACAAATTGATTTCAAGCTTAATAGGCTTGTTTTATATCCTGAGGCGTTATGTGAATTTCTTATCAAATAAACACAAAGAGTTGTTAATAAAAGAAAACCTAGTATAATTTTCTATATAAATCTCCAAAAGAATTTATTTCATACCCTACTCTACCACATAAAATTGTAGCTTCTAAGACTAAAAAGCCCTAATGAAATGAAATAAACAACATCCATAAAACACTAAAACCATTTTGTATCACCTTGTTATTCAGAGACAAAAGCAACTTTTACTCTAATAGACCTAATAACCAAACTGGTATAAATGAAGCTATACCAAAGCCATATATGTGAATAATTACCGAAATAGCTCCTATTTTGTTAATATATTTTTAGGTTGTACATTTCGATCTGCAAATTCTGACAATACCTTTGTCTGCTTGTAATTAAACATAAACGAAATAAATGCAATTCCTAATAAAATAGCAATAACAACAAACAAAGCCCTGTTATTGCTTTTCATTGATTGTTATCTATTTATTTTTTGAAGTTTCTTTTTGAGTTTTACTCTTTGCCATTATTATATAGCCTGATTTTAAATATTTATAAAACAAAAAAAACATCATATTGCTTAATTAAACAATTATGATGTAGCAATAAGATAAAACATCTAAAACTGCCTGATAATTAGGCTCATTAGTAGTCTCTGCTACTTATTCAGTATAAATTACTTTATGATTTTCATCTAAAACAATAATACATCTTGAAAGCAATCCTCAGTGGAGGTCAACAATTCAACAAGGATAATTAGCCAATCTCCTCTAAAATCTGATAGCGTTTCCATTTTCTATACCCTCTGCACACCACAAAAACGTTTTATTTGCAAAGGTAAATCTTTTTGATATACAAAGTACTTTTGTATTTTTAAGTTTAGCAGCCCTCTTAGTTAAACTTTCTAATAGAAGCAGCGCATACACCTGTATCTACACTAGGAAATATACTAAGAACCAATCTTGCCTCTATAAATCGATAAAGATTTCTCTGTCAAATCTGTAGCTGAGGGTAAAATCTGTGGCTATTTCACCCACTGGCAACTCCTTTGGTTGTAGCAGGCTCATCGTGAAATGTTATTTATTTTTGAATTAAATTTAATCGTAAAATTAGCTATATTTTTTGATATACAAATAAACTTATCAACAAAATTTTTTATTCTATTGATTATTAAAAAGAAAATTGTTCTATTTTTCAATAATTTGCTTCCCTATATAAATAAGAAAATTTAACCATTGCTCCTAAATAAAGTATGCTGAATAACTAAAAGAGGTTATAAAGAAGAACTACAATTAATCAAAAAAAGCTCCTCCTAAGTGCTGAATGTCCCAAATTATCACCTCGTTGAGATTTAACATCATATAAGCCGAATATCAAAGTAAATCGTTCCAAAAAATCACTGGCATAAATTTACTCGGTCAGTCTGGAAAAAGTGCAATAACCTTAAAAACAATACCTGAGCAGCACCAAGCCCCAATTGCAGAATAAGATTGATTTCTGTAAATATAAAGACTAAAACACTTCCTAAAACCATTGACCCGAAAATAAATCACCAAAAACTTCCATTGTTTTGAACAATAAATTCTTGAAAAATACAAAAGCATAATGAAAATAAGATGGAACCAGTGCATGTAAAAACCTGATGAAATAAGCCGAATATAATCTCTCTTTTTACTACTCTAACATTAAATTTATATCGATTAAAAAGGGATAGTGTAAATCCTTGATAACTTATAACAATAGTTGCAACAAGAATAATAACAAAATAACACTCATAAATATATTTAATTAAAATTGTCTTCAATACTTTATATTCTTTTTTAAGTTTTAATTCATTTAAAAATTATATCCATAACAAAATAGATTAATAATATTACAATAAACATTATAACCAATGGCATAGAAATTTAAGCCACTGCTGATAATTTGATATTAACCATTGTTAAAGAGGGTAAAATAAAGACCTGTTAGATGAAAGCCCATTATTCCCATTCGAAAAGATACGCATGTAACACTATGCCCTCTACCCCCTACAACAGAAGCTAATGAACCTACTCCGTAGGCATAATGAAACCGCCATACTGGATATAGAAGAGGATGCTCTAAATAAACAATACCAGAAAAACAACTGTTATTAAAACAGGTAAAAACAACATTGTGACGTTCCTTGCAAAGGTCTGTGTAATATAAGGTGTTTCCCTGATGTTTTGCCCATCGTGGGAAGATAAAGAAACACCTCGTGCTGTTATATATTAAGGCTACACCTAACAAATCTTTTGCTCCTAGTATAAAATTCTGAACAGACTTTTTCTTCCCCTGCGTTGTAAGACAGCAATAACTATAGACATACAAAAAAACAAAGCAGTCATTTCCTGGAAACCACATTGATGAGATACTCAATGACCATAACGACAAAGAAAGTCCAAAAAATTAATAATTGTATTTTGAAAATTTCAATTTGTTGTTGTTTTTCAGGAGCATTAGAGACATAAATTTCCGGGAATAACAACCCCGCAAACAATAGATTTTCGGATATTTTTCACTTTTCAGCATAACGAATAATGTAAATTATACTAATTGCAAACAAATAACCAATGCTATAATTTACTTATAGAAAATCACAAGTCAATCTACGCCAGCACATCTGAAGCTATAATCACAACCAGATTGGTCGTAAGCCAAAGACAACGTTTGAACCATTATAAATCACTGCAGAGGCACCATCGATCATAACCTGCAGCTAAAAAAAAATAAATTACAATTATTGGATAAAAAGCAAATGTTTCTTCAGCTTCGACAAATGAAGTTCTCCCAAAGACAATAAAAAACATAATACAATGATTAGAATTCCTTCTCGTCCTCTTAATCGATGAGCTAAATAACCAACCCTTCATTTAAGCGCGGAACTATTGAAAACGCCAGCAAACCGCCCAATACCAATACAAATAATATAGCTTCTATGCTATCATAAATTCCTTTTATTGGAGCAAAAGAATGGCCGAAATACCTTGCGGATGTAGTTTATCTTGCTCATAAGTATTAGGAATTGAAATTGGTTTTTAATTTTTCCAGAAGTAAATTTTCCAACTGAATAGAAATAGCTCGTTTGTCAATTCTTGTTGGGTACTTGAGCTGAAGTAAAGTGTGTCTTTTGTTTGAATAATAAATTCATTTGAGCTTTGCTATATGAAAGCGTATATGTACCTGATGGTAATAAATAGGTTATTGCAGCAAAATAATTACTAATAACAATACGAGTATAAGGTGTAGAAATTTAAGTTTTTCATTGCATAATTCTTCAATAAATTTAATACGAACTCACTGTTTTCAGTTCATCTTCAGGACTTCAGGGGTAATGTTTTTGATAAGCAGTTTGCCATTCTGGTCGCGATATATCGTTTTTCTGTAGAGGTAAGGGTTATTTTGTCTTTTTGCATAGTGATGTTTTTGTAACTCCATAAAGAACCTTACTCTGTACGATCGTAAAAAGCTTTTTCATCTATGATTTGGTGTTGGCAATCCTCTTTGCCTTGTAGTTCTCCTTCTTCATTGATGCCCATAGGAAGACATCAAATCCTCGTTTCTTGAAGAAATATCAATCCTTCTCCGTTCTCATCATGTAGTACAGGGCGTAGTTCAATGATTTTGCCTTTTCTGTTGAAATGTGATACTACTCAGTGTTTTCACGTCTATGTAAAATGCTTGTAGTGCCAAATCGTAAATAGCTTTAATCCACCTTATCCAAATCGTTATTGCCAAAAAGCAAGTGTTGGAAGTTTATCATGAAAGCACTTCAAAGATAATTCATATAGTCAGGCTTTACTTGTACATTGTAAAGGGGTAGAGGAAAAGGGTGTCATAAGGATTTTCATCATAATAGAGGAATTGATGTGTATTAGGATCGTATTCCAAACTCACAGGTACCCTCTTCTTCCTCTAATACTACTGAAAAACAATCAAAACTACCTATTTCTACCCTGCAATAGTACAAAGTCTATTACTGTAGGGATGGGCTTAAAACCATACGCCAAAGCTGCTTCACGAATAAATTCAGTAAGCTCTTTGGTATGTGAATCTAAAATCTACAAAGACTCGAGCATTTCTTCCTCTTCAGGGTTATTAAAAGGTAGAGAGTTGCTCACAGAGGGTCTGTATAGCTTCTGCAAAGTGAGACTGTTTATCAGTGGCTTGATTGAATTTTCTAATTTTACCGAAAAGTCTCAAAATGTGTGTTACAATCAGTTTATATTTGCTTCTGTATAACGGTCTTCCTCTGGTTGCTGAGAGTTCTGCACGCATTTGCCAATGATTTGAATCGCACGGGTAATGAATCGCGTGTTCTTTATTTTACGATGGTTTGAAATAATTGGTAACCTACATATTTTTAAATCAGGATAAGTATTTTGAAAGAAAAGATCCCAATAACTAGCGATACGACTTTGTATACGCCTTTTGTGAGAGGATTTTCACGAAAGAAGTTCCTTAATTTATCACGAGTGTCTTTGGGTAGTTCGTGGTGAAGCACTTCATCTTCTATCACATAATCCCCAAGTTTGGTAAAGGGCAAAGCAAAATCTTCTTTCCTCAATACTTTCATAAGTAATATTCTCTCTTAAACCCAGCCATTATGATGACACAAATACAGGCAATTAAGCATTTGCTCTTGAACTAAAGTCAGGTTTTGGGTATTGAATTCTCCAAAATAGACTCTTTGAGATATCCAAAATTCCCCTTTAAGGGCAAATAGTTTCCGTTCCTATGGTTTTAAAGTCCTTAGGAGCATTTGCTGTAGAAAGTCTGCTATTTGCGTGGCATCTTTCTGCAGATAAGAGGGAAAGGATTTTTCTATCATTATCTTTCTTTTGTTTGTAAGGGAGTAGTATCATAACTTAATAACTGCAAAGAGTAACCCATTGAGGGAATATTTATTACTTCCTATCCACCCTTGCTGTACCCCAGTAATAAGTTTTGGTATATATTTAGGCTCATTAGGGTTGATGTCTTATCTTCAGTTTGTGTAGTTTTATTCAACAATTTGATATTTCCATTCAGAGGTTTGCCCCATAAATTCATCTTCAATCGTGATAAAATCAATGCACAAGGTGTATTTTCTCCCATTTTAGAAATACGCACCGAAAGTAGTGAAGTATTATCTCCCTTAGTGTTATAAACCGTATTTATCCGATACAAATATTCTTTATTGTTATGAACTAACTTTCGAAGTTTTTGTTTCACAATTTTGAATTCAACCAACAATAGCTTCCATTATCTGTATACCCATCACTTCTGGGTATATATGTAATGCCTCATCTGTATATATGCGTAAGCCTGCGGGTATATGCCTGTAGCTCACGCATATATAGGTGTGAATAAGAGGTTATTTCCTTGTATTTTAAAACTTAACGGTTTTGAGCATATCGCGGAGGTCAGCACTCGGGCGGAACTTGAATTTTGTTGCCAATGAGCGTGTGCCAGCGGTGAACTTCTCGGTGGCATGAGGAGCACCCTCGCTGGTAAGGGTAATTTGAAGTTACCAAAGCGCCCAACTTCCACGATTCTCGCCCTCTGATAGGTAGACTAACAAGCACTTTGGTAGAGTCGTTAAGCACAGCCAATGACATCAGTATCCGATACAGTGGTGCTACTCCTATGAGCAATTTCTTTGTGGCAAGAGCCTCTTAAAGGAGATTTCTCCATCAGCTTTGGCACTGGCATAAAGACTTGAGCCACTGTTTCTGTCCACAGATTCTTTTACGCTCTACTACATCAAAGTACTTTTACAGGCATAAAATATAAGTTTAAATGGTTAGTATTATTTCTCCTTTTGAGTATACTTTTCTTTTGATATAATCAGCCACTGCTTTATCTATTTCAGGAATAAAGTACTTTCATTTACCTAACTTTATTAATTCCTTTTAAAATTTTCCTTACCTGAACTTTTAATTATTAATCTATTGTTCTTGCCTTTTACTAAATAAATTTTTTAAATAAATTCACAGCTTTTTGATAATTATTGGTTTTGTTAGCGGGTTCAGAAGCCATAAAGATTGCTCTTTCGTTCTAAGATGTTTAGCGATTTCCTCTTTGAAGTTGGCTATTTTTTATCAGGTTGTAGAAAAAGCTAAATACATATCTTTTCCTTTAATAGATATAACATCTACATCAAAATCATCGTATACCCCAGTCCGCTTTTAGGAGTTTTCAATTCAATGTATTTTCCTGATAAGTAGTCTTCTAATTTGTTAGTTGTTGGGTTAAATTTCAAAATACCTTGATTCTGAGCAACCTTATAAATTACTCCATCATCATCAATAGCTAAATCGTTTTATGTGGTTTCAGGGTAGTTTTTGAGTAAAGTAGTAACTTTAAAAGATGTGCCTTCTGGTTCTATTTTACAGATATATTTTTTCCATCAATAACATATATATCTTTTCAAAACACAGCCATTTTGGAAAATACCTCAAAAACTTGCGTTTATACCAGTCCCATCAGAAATTTCATCTCTTCTGTTATTACATCCCAACAATGGTTCCTAAATTGTGAAAATATCTTTTGATTGTTTTTGAATAGAAATCAAAAACATAAATTCATTGCTATTGTAACGAGTTAGCGCAAAGTTCTTCGTCACTCAAAATGTGAAGTGCTAATTTACTTCAATTTCTGGTTTGTTAATTAGCGAATTGTGTATTTAAAAATCTTATGAGGACCTAAACGACGCTTTGTATAATAAATATCTCCACTGTCCAGAGAAAGCAGCAGACCATCATCGTTATAATAAGATTATCAGATTTTGTAACTGTTACAGAAGAAGTATTTCCTTTTTTGAATCTGCTGTCAAGGTCTTGCCTTATGAAATAAAGGTCTTCATTATGCAGTGCTATATTCTTTACCAACCCTTTGTCTTCTATATGTAACTTTTAATTTACAGCATAAGCGTCTTCTAAAGTAACTATCTTCTTTCTTTTGGCAAGAAAAAATGTTCAATCAATAAAAATAATAATCCTAATTTTTTCATTTGTATATTGTATATATTAAAAATGTTGTTGCCTAAAGTACATAAAAAATGCCTACAGTATTGTGTTTTCTAATCATTCGGTTTGAGCACCGCCATAAATGCACTCTGTGGTATTTCCACATTCCCACTTAGCGCATACGTTTTTACCGGCTTTCTGCTCACAGCCAAGCTTACGTTTTGCAGGAGATATCCCCTCCGTAACACTTAGCCGTTACGTCATGCGTAAGGCCTTAATAAGTCTCGCGTGAGATGATTTTGCCTTTAATAGCTGCACTGCTGGGATGTCGAACTACTTTAGAAGCGCGGTAGCGAGTTCGCGGCTTCCTGCATCTTCTTACCCTATGTTATAAAGCATTATCAGCGTGGATAAGGCCAAGCGCATCTGACTGCGAGTTGATGAATATCGACCTTTACAAGGTTAGAAGCGCGCGCATCGATAGGGGGTAGTCGAACGAAGCATAGCCTTTGCTCACTGTTTTAGGTGATCGTAGAAGTCGAACACGATTTCAGCCAAAGGCATATCAAGTTGTTCAACTCTACACGCTCAGGGTAGTGGTGCTGATTGGTTATCTGTCCGCGTTTTTTTCTGGACATTACTTGCCTAAAGTCGGTTGGTGATGATGCTCGCCTTGATATAAGGTTCTTCCACGGTCTAATTCGATGGGTCAGGCAGGTCTGATGGGTTATGTGATAATCGGTTTTCAGGCTCTTTCTTGGTAAAAGGCGTATTGTTAACTAACGTTAAGGCGCAGTGGTAATTACGGTCATACCGAACTCGCTAAACGCTCTTGCACAATCTCTAAGTGTAGCATACCCAGAAACCACAACGGAACCCAAAGCCCAAAGCCGCCGAACTCTGGGGTAAACACCAATGAAGCATCATTTGGCATAGTTTTCCATTGAGCGCGTAGCTCTTCGTAATCTTCGGTATCTACCGGATAAATCCTACAAAAATACCATTGGTTTTACGTTCTCAAAACCATCGATAAGCATCTTACAGCCATCCTGCTGAGGTAATGGTGTCCCCCACTTTCACCTCGCGCGCATCTTTGATACCGGTGATAAGATACCCCACATCGCCCGCTAATCAATTGCTTAGGCACTTGGTTGAGTTTGAGGGTACTACCTCGTCAGCATCGTAGGTCTTGCCGTTGGTAAACTTGATTTTCTGCCCGCTTTGCGTATCTCGCGCCATTCATCACGCGGAGTAAGTTTCAACCCCGCGAAGGTTGTGTACACCGGTCGAATATCAACGCTTGGCGGTGCTTTAAAGGTCGCGCTGGGGGCTGGAATACGCTCGATAATCGCCTCTAAAAATAGCCTCTACGCCCAAGCCCGTCTTTACCGCTGGCGGGATAATATCCTCAGGCGAGCAGCCCTGGTCTACTATATCGTCTTTCCACCTCCTCAAGGTTGGCTGGGTAGAGTCTATTTTGTTAGTATCGTTGTGATTTTCAAGGTCTGTTTTCGAGTGCCAAATAGAGGTTAGAAATGGTCTGTGCCTGAATGCTTTGGGCTGCATCTACTATCAGTAGCGCCCCCTCGCAAGCCGCTATGACGCGATACTTCGTAAGAGAAATCCACGTGATGGGGGTATCGATAAGGTTAAGGATATAAGTTTCGCCTTTATATACGTACTCCATCTGTATAGCGTGGCTTTTGATAGTGATGCCGCGCTCGCCTTCTAAGTCCATATTGTCGAGCAACTGGTCTTGTTTTTCGCGTTCAGTTGCCGTTTGAGTAAAAAGTCAAGCAGACGATCAGCCCAAAGTACTCTTGCCGTGGTCAATATGTGCAATAATGCAGAAGTACGGATATTTTTCATTCATTTAATATTCAGTATAATAATGTTTAAAGGGGGCAAAAGATACAGAAAAAGGTAAAGATACTAAAATAAAAATATTTTTAATTTTATAATAATAAGCTTTTTCAGATTTTAATTATTACTTTTAAATATAAAGTGCATTTCAGAATAATCAGTATTTGATTTTTTCAAGTTTATTTATATTTTTGTTGAATTATTTTGCCAAAAGAGATTTTTGCTTATTGGTTGGCTCTATAACATCTAATTAAAACTTTAGACTTTTTAAGACAAAATAACTTTTGAAAAAAAATTTTTATAGAAATTTACAACAAGGGAAATCAGAAAGAAAGAGCAACAAAATGAAAAACAACATAGGATAGATAAATGGGTTGAAGAGAAACAATAACAAAAAATGGAAGCCTAAATTTTTAAAATATGAAAAATAATTTTAATTATTATGGTAATGTTTTATTTTCCTGTCAGGAAGAAAAAAATGGAATTTAACATTCCAAAGCTAGCCAAAACCTTTTTTTAATAAAAATCCTCAAGTAATTCTTTATTAAAAAAAAGAAATAATCTTTCCTAATAGAAAGTTATAAAAAATGGGGGAGGGAGGAAAGCTATAAAATGTTTTATGAATATACTACTGGTAATACGAAGATTTTATAAAAAGTGAAGACCAGTGGGTATTTTAGAAGAATAACTAGACTACTATCCACAAGATGAATTAGCAGTATTTTGGTTTCAAAATGCAAACAGATACCACAAATTAGTTGGAAGTTAATTTTTATAGAAGTGATAGTAGTGAATGTAAACCCCAGCAAAAGTAGATACCTTGTTATCATTGTAAATAAATATGAAGTAACCTATGGGATCACTTTGGTTCATTTAACATGATATGGAAAAGATTTTTAACATAATACAAGCATAGGAGAAACTTTTGTATGTTGGTTTATGTTACAACATCTTAAGGATATAAGCCTTTATAACCTAAAATAACCTTTGAAAAAAGATTTAAAAATAGCTTGTATTAAGGAAATTTATAATATTATTACTTTTTTTAATAGCATCTTCTTCTTTTAAAGAAAAAATAAATTATAGTCTAATGTAATGAACTTAATTTTAGTATTCTCCAAAAGAAAGAGTTGAAACTAAAATCAGAGATTAGTACCTTGAAAATAATTTTCCGAAGAAGTAAGTCGCTATATCTATACATGTATAGTTATGAGTACATCATATTTTGGTGATCATCGAAAGGAAACCAAAGTGGAATGATGAGGTCCTACCAGGTTTCTGTTTTATCTGACTATGAGAAAGACGCATGGTATAGGTCAGTGTGGAGAGAGAATAGTCCTAATCAGTAGGAGGAATTACGTATTATAATGATAAATACGGTACATTTCTATGAACCAGATACAATTATAGAAAAATGAAATAAATAAACTCAGTTCGTATTTCCTTTGATAAATTTCTCATTTTATCTAATTGATATTAATATAAACACAAAATTCAGCCTCTATATTAGTATTTAATCATAATATTTACAGAGGCTGGGTACATCAGTATCTTCACTTTCATCTCTACATAATCTGCTGTACAAATTCAATAACTTCAGTGATAGTATATTACTCTTTTCCTATTCTTCTAGAATACTTTTGCAAGTTTTATACTATCTTTCTTTACTAATCACAGAAATTACTCTTCAAATACTTCTATTATTTGTTTTTTATAAAATCTGTAAATTTTTCCTTTATAACGAGTAGCTTTAACTATATGATTATCAGTCAATGATAATTACCTCCATGAGGTTTTCAAAAATAATTCGTGATAAGAAACCATTATTTTTTCAACCATTCTTCAGTGTTGTCTGTGGCTAACTGGTTCTAAAGTAAAAAATGATAATATTGTATTCATACCATTTTTTATAACATTGAGCATCTGTAAAGCTTTGGCTGTTATCATTTTTTCGGGTTGTTCATTAGAATATCATCACATATTGTTTCATCAATATCAATAAGATAATTTTAATTCCTTCGGGCAAAACAGAGTTTGATATTCCGTTAGCTTCTTCTCTAAAATTAATTTTTTTCTCCATAATATTACCCATTTATATAAAAAAACCTGCTAAAAAGCAGGTTTTTTTGGTTACTATTATAACTATTCTGTCCAAATGTATCTCCCTCTAGACCTTTGGACTAGCAGGAAGTTAACCTTATGAAAGAAAGTACAAAACTTGCTACTTGTTGTCTTTGTTTAGGAGATAATGCAGCCTTCAAGCTACCATTCCCTTACCTTCTCACCACCACCCTCAGTAATTGTATGCAGGACCATTTTATCCACCACCAGAGTATCAATGTTCATCTGAGTTGATTACAATTCCTCCTCCCCCGTCTGGGCGTGGCATGATACAGTTGGCACAAAATTTCTTTACCTGCTTCAAGATCAGCAGCAGCTGGCAGTACAACATTATCTGCATCTATCAAATTAGGATTTGCCTTTTGTATGCTGCAATAGATGCACTTTAGCTGCAATCATTTCATTCAAACTCTTGCTCTTGTCTCACCACCTAATACATCATATTTTACCATATAAACAACAGCCAAAAAATAACATCCGTAAAATAAATATGTCACCAAGGAGGTAAGTTGTTATCAACTCTTGTATGCCGTCACAATTATGATCTAATATAATTTTCAGACTCTTGGTCCAAGAGATTTTTGGTCAATCATTTTTTTGATATAAACGCTCATACCAGCTATTTTTATTTCTCTTCTCTTTGCTTTTTGCTCAGGAGGTCAAAAGGTCATCAATAATATCTTCTGTACGATAGCGCTGTTTCAATAAGCTATAAATTACCAAGTAAAGAATATCAAAATGTTGATATTTCAGGGATTGATACAATAGCTGAGCTTGTTCTGTTCCGAAAAAATATTCGAGAATCAGTGCTGCAAACCTACAATAATAAAGTTCGTATTAAAGCTAATAAATTTCTCATAAAATATTGTTGTTATTGTCGTCTTCGTTTAAAGGAATGTTACTAGTCTACATTTAGGTCTTTTTCTTATATGAAAACCACCAAAATAAAAGTAAAAAGTAAAACAAATAATCAATGAAATAATAGGATAAATAGAAACTCCATCTAGCGCTTTCCATATGATGTTTAACAATTTCATCATAACGATACCTTTATTTAGATGAATTATTTTTAGTTTTAATATCCGTTCAGAATCGTTGCAAATATGCAATCATTGCTATGATTTCGTTTTCCATTGGTAAAAATTCTTCACCACGTACTGCCGCATTTTCATAGATTCTTGATAACTTGCTACAAAATTTAGGGTCGTGTAGAAAAGCTTTTAACAATAGAAAGCGCTTGTGTTTCAAGACTTTTGAGCATCTGCAATATCATTTTCAGAATAAGGAACTCCAAGTGTTGCCAATGTTCTCATTTTATCTTGTAAATTACTAGTATCCAATCTATTATATATAAGCCAAGGATAAGAAGGCATTATACTTCCGAAAAGTTTCACGAGGGTCAAGCACCTGAAGTCAAATGCCAGTTGTCATTATATTTTCCTCTAATCTATATAAATCTGAATACTGTACGTTTACTTCCCAAAGGAATGGACGATCATAAAACAAACTCTCCTGCTTTTGATTATTCTCCGCAACGTTCTACTTCACTACGGAAGGACGAACCATTTGTGTATGACAACCACAACCTTCTCTAATGTAAATCTCTTCCTTCTAACTCCAGAGGAGTATGTGGTTTACCTCTCTGTAATAGTAGGAACATTTTCTTTTACCATAATCATAGGTATAATCTGAACTATACCACCTATAGCCACGGATAGTAGCCCAAATGGTCATTTATATTGGCTTTCTTTCAAACCAATTATGAGTTCTCCTGCTACTCGTTTTTTACTAATAACCTCTAAAGCTGGTGCTTGTGCTAATTCATCTTCTACACCTTTACCTGATTGAATTGTTTTTTATAACATTAATAACAACCAATGGCTCCTATTATATAAAGTTCCTCAACAGCTCTCATTATATACCTCGACATAATAAGCCTTACTGTATGTAAAAGTTTCCATACACCAAGTTGCACCATCTGGACTGAATTGTTTCCACATAGATGCTTGTGTAAACCTGCTATATATAGAGGTGTATATAAAATAATCCCCAAAGTACCTATCCAGAAATAGTGTTTGCAAGACGAATAGAATATAATTTTATTTTCCACATTCTAGGTACAAGATAATAAATCATACCAAAGTGAGAAACCATTCAACCAAAGCTCCACACGTGAACGTGAGCAATAATCCAATCTGTAAAAAAGTGAGCAATAGCATTTACGTTTTTAAGTGCTAAAGTAGGACCTTCAAAAGTAGCCATACCATAACCTGCTAATTTGCTACAACCATAGAATTTACAAAACAGGTTCAGTTCTTAGCATCCCCAAGCTCCTCCAAGAGTGTTAAAGTCCATTTATCATACCTCCCAAGATGGTGCTACTAACATCACAGAGAATACAACTCAGACTTTGCGCCCAGGTAAACTGTATAAAGCAAATGGTGAGACCTGCCTATATAAATAAAATCAAACTCCAAAGTGGATATTAGAAGTCTGTAGAATATACTGGTCCTATCTGCCCTTTAGGTATAAAATAATACATCAACCCTAAGAATGGTGTGGTTAAGAAAACGCCACAGCATTATGTCATACCACCACTTATGCAAAAGAGCATCTTGCACTCCAGCATAAACAGAATAACTTTTTAGAAGTGATAAAGTTTATAGGCTCTAAGTTATTGAAAGGAAAATATGAGTAAGCTTCATTACAAATATGTATATAAAACAAATTGCCACATAAATATGACTGTCTTCTTTTGATAAAGCGTACCAATCATATTCGCTCTAGCTACCCAAATAACAGCAATGAAAAGCTATATCAAAATATTCTAATTCGGCATACTCTTTGGAGAGAGTACTATACCCAGAGAAAGTAGTGCTACCCCAACACCAATAAGTTGCCAGCCCCAAAATTTAAATTACTAAAGTCACTATACATACGTGCTTTTAGTAAACGTTATAGAATAGTAACTTCCTGCAAAATAGCATTTCCTACAAAAGGCAAATATAACCGCATTAGTATGCAATGGACATGACAGCTTCAAAACTAAGCCACGGAATACCCTCAGTTAATGGAAATAAAAACAAATAGGCTAAAAGTAGCCCCAACCATCCCACAATACCCCAAAGAGCGTTGTGCGTAGTAATTTCTTAACAATTTGTATCATGTAGTAAAATTGTTGTATTTCCTCAAAAAATGATATTTAGTAAGTTTTAAGTTCTTTTTGTTGTTCTATATTATTTTGTGTTTCTTTATTTTGTATTATTTTACTTTTGTTATCAAATTTTGGGAATTATTTTCTTCTGATACCTGCGCAATTCATCTTCAAAAGCATTCGTATTGATGGACTTTGGAAGTATCATCATATTGCCCATTTTTATTGCTTTTTATACATAAAAGAAAAAAAAAAGACCAGCAACTAATGTACTTAATGATATTATATAGATAACACTCATTTTGCATTAATGAAAATTCATTGCAAATATAAAACATTTTATTATCGTAAAATAAAATTTACTATTTTTTACAATATATTAAAAGACAAACTTATCTTTTCACTATTTATTAGCTAAAATAAATCTTTTTTCTAAAAATAAAGGATATACCTAAGTATATCCTTCTATTGAATAAAATTATTGAAATTATATTTCAAACGTTCCAAGTGCGTCCGTAACCAAAAACTCTGTGTTTACATCTACTCCTTATAAGTTGCTTGTATTAGTTGCGTGAATATTAGTTGAAGACTCTGCTATATAGTAAGTATCAATAAGTTATTCACATTTACTAAAGAGAAAAGTTTTTCTCTGCAATATTAGTTATAAGAAGCACCCAAATCGAATATAAGTTATAAGAAGGTAATTTTTTAACACTCCTTTTCAGCACTTGTTTTTATTACTAAATGTATTAACATCTAATTTTGCATATAAGTCATTAACATATTGCCAATTTAAATCAAATTTAAAGATTTTTAATAAGTTTACTGTTACTCCTAAGTTTACGATAAGATTACTTTTGATCTCTCTACTTTTTATGTATTATCCAAAATAAATTTGTAAATTGATTAGTTGTATTTCCTAATGCTCATTGAGATTTTATAGTATATTCCTCATTATTATCAGAGGAAAGTTCTTGCAGTTGTTTCCTTTATAATACCAATCTCAAGAGAAAACATACCATTAAGTTTTACATAATCATTAATACGATGGTTTGCTTCTACTTCCAACTCCTTGGTGAATTTCTTGTAGTCCTTCGGCTCTACCATATCTTGTATTATCTGTCTTTTTGATTATCTTTTCTTTCGTATCTGTCTTTCCAAAGATATTCTATACACATTAAACCTACATTTAAACCATTGTATTTCAATCCATATCCTGCCTCTAATCCTAATATTTTCATTTTTGTAAATTAGGATTTGAAATTTTTATGATTTGGATAAACAGCAGCTAAAAGGCTGTTTAGAATAGTATCCTGCATTGAAGGAAGCATATTATGATGTTCGGTAATATTATAATTTAACCCTCCTTTTGGGTTATATCCTGTAATAGTTTTATATGTATCTGTGGTAGTTTTCATAGCTGATTCAGGTTTTCCTGTTAAAGCTAATGTTCCTTCTTTTAAGAAATCATCAACACGTTGAAAACCTTGCAGAACTAGACCCACTGAGCAAAAGCTAGAAAGTTTTTTAGAAGAATATTCTACTTGCCCAATACACTCCCCAATACATACTCCATTACTACTATAAGAATTCTATCTTCAAAGAGGTCTAGTCTAGATTGAAAGGATTATAATTTGGAGAAATATCCAACAGTATTGTAAATTTGTCTTGCAGTTGTAAAGGTTTTTATTAGATAAATCAAACATATTTTCACTCCTAATAAATCATTTACCACTACATAATGATAACCTTTGTAACCAACAGCATCGACCTGTATTAAAAGACCAATGTTCATTTGATTTGTGATTAAAAATTAGATAAAATACCATACCAGTCGTGAGTTAACATCTTTCCTCTATAATTTTTACTAAATAACGGCTGCATTATCATACCAATCTATCAATATCAGATAAGCCAGTATCTTGGTTTCGATAAGCTGCTATCTTCTATCATCTAATTTAGCTCCTCCACCTCGTCCTAGAGGATATAAACTACAGTATTTAGTGTTGAGCTTGAATCCATATTCCAATCCCAGTTAAGCATTGCCACTGGCTTCATGATATGCATTTACATATAAACATACTCTTCACCATTATGGTACCCCCCATTGACTATTATATTTTTCTATTTGGTTTCCCATCACTGCCATATTTTAAATAATCAGCAATAGATATTTCATATCTTCTTTGGTTATGCCACTGAAGACTCCTGTTATCATAAACTAAAAACTATATGCTTTCAGAGGTATAACCTAAAAGCAAAATAATAATTATATCCTTGAAATTTTATTCCATCTCGCCCACATAGAACCATGTACGGCTTAATAAAAGAGATGTAGACAATTGCTTTTTGTTTTTCAGTATTATAAGCAACAAACTCTTTATTATATACATCATTACCGATAGCTAGTGAAACTTCTTTCACTTTCAGGCATATCAGACGCTTTGGTTACAATGAACATACCACCAATAGAAGCAACATAGCTAATTTGGAAGCCCTAAACCGTTGCTTGCATAAGCTGAAGTAACATCTGCAATACCAGACCAGTTGCTCAATACACTTACCTGTTCATATCATTCACAGGCATTCCATTTACCATTACAGCTATGTTTTGGCTAGAGAAACCACGAGGTTAATTTTAGAATCCATACCCACCTCTGGTTGATTTTGCATATACCGATGGAGTACGATTGAGCAATTCAGGAAATTCCAGATTTTAATTTTCAACAATTCTGATGCTCGAATTGTAGAAACTGCCACAGGAGTTTTCTCTCTTGCGCAGTAATCCATCAAAGCACTTCCCTGTACAACTACTTCTTCAAGAGATTGTGCATCTGGCTGGAAGAACAACTCTCACAGCCTTACCATTAGAAATGCGAAAAGGTACTTTCGTTTACTCAAAACTAACACACGAGAAATACAAGAGTACCTTGTGTTTAGTGATGTTTTTAGGGTAAATCCGTCAGCCATCTGGCGAGTGCCCCAATGCTGGTGCCTATATATAGGACATTTGCTCCCAGTGGTTGATCTGTTCTCGCCGTCAATCACCACACCTGACACAGTATGCTGCGTATGCTGCTACTGCAAACGTAAAAATCGCTGCTATGCTTAATAGCCAACGTTCTAACATCTTCATACTCAAAATATTAAAATTTAGTTTCGACGGCGCGAAACTAAAGCTCTGCTCATCTCATCAAGTGTCTCTTTTATTTTATTTGGCATGAATTCATTAAGAAATTATTCTTTTTATCCTTATAAAAATAAAACCTTTCATTTTCAATAATCCATTTTAGTTATAAAAATGATTCTAAATAAACAAACTTATTAACAATCTCTTTATTTTTGTTAATAAGTTAAAAATACTTTTAAAACAAATATTTTTCGATTTTACCAAAAATTTATAATAGGATTGCTCTCATTTTCTAATGTTTTACTTGTTTATAAAAATAAAACATGATATTTGTTAAAATAATATTTTAAGATAAAATTTTAATCAATTTAATATCCTCTGCAATTAAATCAATTTTATACCCTATGCCATAAACTGCCTGACAAATCTATTTCAGCTTGTATATTTTTAAGTCGAAGATGTTTGTGAGCCAAATAAAAATCGAAACTATCATCCACTTTGGTCTGTTGCATCATCTCCCAGAAACCGCCTTCTGCAAGAGCTGTTTTTCGATATCAATTTTTCTGGACGAATCATAAAATAACATACAATCATATTTCTTTTTCTATTTATATACGCCGGATGCCCAGCCACAACGACTTGTCTCAGGAGTTATAATTGAACATTTTAAACGTAACATCTTCTCCTTGTTGGTTTCTCCGAATTAACAGACTTGCCACTCTTTGCTAATAATTCTGCTAAATGAAAAGGTTTAGATAAATAATCATCGGCACCTCTAAGCCTAAGACTTTATCTTCTACCCGAGTCTCTCGCTGAAATGATAATGACAGATTATCATAGCTTTTGAGTTCATCCTAAAGCGGCAATCCGTTCCACTTTGGTAACGATAATATCTTAACAAAAATACAAATCGTAGTCAGTAATCTGCTATTTTGTTAAAGTGCTGAAAATATAATCGGTGCTGTTGTCTACTAAAAACTTTTCTTTTTCAAGAAAAATTTGTAGTGTGTTCGTAATTCTTTCATCTTCATTATTAGAATTTTCCATTTTTGATTGGTTTGATGACGAAGAAAAGCACGTGGCGTAATGTGCTTTTTGTATTTTACTAATTATCAATAGATTAATTACCTCACTTCACTTATGAATTTTTATTCTATACAAGCTGCAACTCATCATCTCTCATAATCTCCATTACGCTCTTTGGAAGCTAATGATACTATCGCTTTCAGCTTCAAGGAAATATTCATGTAGCTTCTTCTTGTTCTTCATCAAGAATTTCATCTATCCAATAATCCAATTTTTCAATTTTGTTCCACTATATACAATCTCGCTCCTAACTCTTTAAGGAAATCATTCATGTTCAACCCTTTAGCTTTGCTATATCAGGTAGAGGCAATATCCTACATTTTGAATAATGTAGACACGTTTTGAAAGCAGAAATAAGGTTCCTGTAGTTTTACAACTAAATCTTCTGGACTTTTGAGACAATATCGTTTTCTTCTACATATTTGGCTATCAACTCAATAAACTCCTTGACTATATATAGCCTTTGCCCTCACCTACTCCACAGTTTGAGTCAGCTCAGGTATTGTTATAGGATATTTAAGCGACATATCTTTCCAATGAAGCAGTCTTGAAAAACCACGAGGGTACGCCTCGGTCTTTCGCATACCTTTTTACAGAAGTTCTCTGAGTGAGTCAAAGAGTTTCATCCATCAAAGAAGTTGTATTTTTAACAGGTTCTTCTGGGTCATCTTCAAAATTATGGTCTTCTGTCATCATAAATGAAGTTGGTAAGAAACTCTCTTTACCTCTGTCAAAAACATTACTCCATAAGTTCTCATGTCCTTGCGAATAAGCCCATTAACCATTACTACGCTCCTCAAAAGAGCCATCATCCACGTCCGTCAAACTTCGTTTCCACAACCGAAATAATCTTTGTTCGTCAAAACGATTAGATTTTTATCATTGCCGAAACCTTACCTATTAATATATTAATAATTCTCTTTTCCTTCCATAAGTTTTTGGCGAGTTTTCTCTAACACATTAAAGTGGCTTAATTACTTCATAGCTTCTTTCTTCTCTTTTGGATAACGCATATTATCATCCATATTAGCTCCTTCTCCATTTATTTCATCGAATTCTTCTCCAAAATAATGTAAAATAAATTTTCTACGAGAACTTGATGTTTCCGTACAGCGTGCAACCATATCTTGTAAAAGTGCCTGCCCTATTTCTTGCTCTGCGATAGGCTTACCTACCATAAATTTTTCGAAGCTTCCTCTGATATCTTTCCATAACAATAAAAAGCTAAGCAATAGCCTTCACCTCATACGACTCCGCAATGACCTGTTTCTTGGTAATAGCTCTCTATACTTTTAGGAACATCGTGGTGGATAACATAAACGTACATCTGGTTTATCTATTCCCATTCCAAATGCGATAGTTGCCACCACAACATCTACTTCTTCCACCAAGAAATGAACATATCTTGGTGTTTTGCTCTTTGTTTTTGGCATCAAGCCCAGCGTGATAAGGAAACGGCTGTACACTATTTACTTGTAGTGTTTGGGCTTATTCTTTCAACTTTTTACGGCTTAAACAGTAGATAATTCCTGATTTTCCTACATTTTGTTTTACAAAAGCGGATAATATCAGCACTACATTTTTGTTTTTGGTCGTGCCTCCTTAGTATAAATTAGGTCTGTGAAAGAGGATTTAAAAACATTTGCTTCTGGTACACCTAAGTTTTTAAAATATCTTCCTTGTACTTTGGGTAGTAGCCGTGGCTGTAAGCGCTATTATAGGGATATTTTCACTTAATCTATCTATAGTGAGTTTTATGTTCCGATACTCTGGACGAAAATCGTGTCCCCATTCAGGCAAATACGATGTGCTTCATCAACAGCTACAGATAGTTTTTACTTCTTTAAGAAAGAGATATACTCATCTTTGGTTAAAGACTCGGAGCTACACTTATAGTTTTGTATCTCCGTACGAATATCTTCCATTACAGTACGGATTTCTCCTTTGGTTAAAGCACAGCATAAGTGACGCGACTACTTTATCCGTTCCGGAAATACCACGTATAACATCTACCTGGTCCTCGAAAGCAATCAAAGGTGAAATAATAATCGCTGCTGTCCTTTCTTTTACTAAAGCAGGAAGCTGATAACATAACGACTTTCCCCACCCGTAGGCATAATTACAAATGTATGCTGATTATTCATTATACTTGTAATGATTTCCTCTTGTCGTCAACTTTAAAAGTATCGAGCATATTTTTAACGCTTTTTGTAGTCATTTTATTACGTACTCATAATTGTAATATATGTGAGACTTTTTATTGCTTTTTGCAGTATAAAGCACGACTATAATTAGCAAATTTAATATCAAAAATTTTGGAAAAATTTTAAACAAATCATTGATTTTGCCCGCAAAACCATTGAAGAAATTGAGGACGATTCGTTAAGCAAATTAACAGATTTTATAAACGAAGATACAGCAGTGTTCAAACTATTCTGAATTCTAAAAGGAAGAGAGTTA
>BNJT01000122.1_pt1 | contig 90077 bp, 176 predicted proteins | sample 8540491 | NCBI WGS metagenome assembly BNJT01 (sample SAMD00202455, study PRJDB9452) | human saliva metagenome | host: Homo sapiens | reverse complement strand
GGCACCCGCCTCGCCCTTCCCGGTCAGGAAGAAGACATCGTAGAGATTCGGCACAAAGCGCAGCATCAGACAAATGCGCTTGGCGAGATAAGTGGGATGATGGACACCTCGCGACATAGTCCATATTTATCATCGATCCCATGCTCGCTCCGCTGCCCCGGCTGCGCCTTCAGGTGTCGCACGACCACTTCAAGCCGCCCGCGTATGTGTTCTGCAACCGATGGAGGCGGTCAGAATGAGAATGCGGCATGTCCCATCAGCCGCCCCTCATACACAATTCACGCAACATAATTTTTGATAATGGCAAATTCTTGACAGACGATGTGGATTTTGCCGCCGCCCGCCATATCCACCATATATAGATGCTGCCCGTCACCCATGCCATGCCGCCGCAGGAGAGGCGAGAAGATTCACGGCGGCAGTTGCCCTCATCTGCCGTGCCGATGCGTCGGAGTTTTACAGAGAGTGACGCCATCTCCCCGTAGTCGATCCTCACGCGGTGAGCGTGCGAGCGGACGTTCGTCATCGGCGGAGAATATCGGCAGGTAACGGCATTACACGCACGCCGTCGCAGGGTTGTCTCGCGGGCGAGCGAACGCGTTAATGCAACGACAGCGCCCTCGTCGCCGTAATACACGCCGTATCAAAACAGGTTTCATGCAGCCCGCGTTCAGGCGCGCGCGATATTCACGATATTTCCGCGTCCCGCGCCGCGGGTGCCGCTTGTGATGATGGATTGTCCCCTGATGTTCGTATCGCGGTGAATACCAGCTCCTCCGAAAGTTCAGCGCCCCTCGATAGAAAGTTTGCATTGACGTCGAGATCGTCGAGCGCACCATAGCGGCGATGTGCAAAAGGAATACGTCACCACACAAACAAATCACCAGCGTTAACATTAACGCCCGAATGTGCGCAGGCAGGCGTTAAATACACTATTATTTCGCGACCGCATAGTGTCGCACCGACATGAGAGAATTTACAGAATTACCCCGAAAAATCAAGGGGAAATATTAAAAAGATGATTTTCCAAAAACTCCTGTTTTTTTTGCGGATTTTCCCAAAAGTCGGCATATAAGGGATTGAAAAATGGAGGTCAGATGTGATCCACATCCTCCTGCCGATCGAGTGCAGTAGTGGAATACGCATGTCCTGTTCGGGCAGACTGAGGTGATGTAGATAGAGCACCTCCTGTGCATCGTCGCAGTGCTCCATCAAGAGCAGCTTGACATCAGAGGCAATCGCACGCGAATAGATCTGCGTAATGATGCGGTCCTGCGTCGGCGCAGCACTGATCTGCTCCTCATTCAGCGCGTCGAGAATGGAGAGCCCGTTCACGGGATCGATGCCCGCCGCCGCAGCGGATCCAAAAACTCATCCCGGACAGGATGTCGAGCGGTATCCCTCGCGCTCGCCACAGGAGCGCAGGAGCTGCACCGTGCGCTCCGCGACGTGCGGGCTTCCGGGGACGAGATAGAGAACAGGCCCCGTGCGGACACGCGCACAGAGATCCGCGACAATCGCGGCGTATAGCGCATCGAAGTCCCCCATCTCCTCATAGAGGGGATCGTATGTCTCATAGGCAATCTGCACATCATCCGTGCCGATACACTGGTGGATGCGCGTGCGCACGACGATCGCCTGCCTGCTCGATCCGCGTCCATGTCTCGCGCGCATCAGTCCTGGGCGTCACCGTGGCGAGCCCTGCAACGGTCAATCGGATAGTCATTCATGCCGCCGCGACTGCTGCACACTCCAGCACCGCATCCAATACATTCCCAGGCCCGCCGCGCGCCGTAAAGCAGCGGATGCGAGCGATGACCGCCCCCTCGTGAGTGCTCACGCGACGCCCAAAGCGCGCGGTCGAGGCGCGCTAGTGCCGAAGCGGCAGCGTCCGCCGGCAGGGCGATGATGCTCAGAGCGCATTTTCCTTCAGCGCAATGCTCCGTGCATGAGCGTCCGCGCCGCATGATGCGTGCGATATCGAGCAGAAGCAAGGACGGGCGCCGTCGGCTCGCCCGGAAACGGCGATCAGCTCATCGAGCAATGCATCGAGATCCTCATCCGTCTGCACCGCCGCGATCTTCTGATAGAACCTCGATCTGTCGCGGCGTCCTCGATGTAGCCGCCATCCAAGATACGCTCCACGGGAGGTCGACACGGTCTGCACCGGGCGGCGGCGCAGGTTTCTCGCCTCGCGCCACAGCCTCCTCGAGCAGCTTCACACACATCTCGAAAGCCGACGCCTGCGATATGCCCATGCCGCTGCGCACCGAGAAGGCTTCCGCGCCGCGATCTCGGGAGATCACGCATCGCGATCTTAAAGCCCGTAGAGACGATGCAACCCCTTCATCGCCTGCAGGCGCTTCTCCGCCAGTTTCCGCTGGAGCACCTTGTCGCGCCGATACGTGAGTAGGCAAACGCCATCTTCGCCGAGCGGCCGACGCGTCCGCGCATCTGATAGAGCTGCGAGAGCCCAAAGCGGTCGGCATCGTAGATGATGATCGTATCGCATTGGCGATCATCCACGCCGTTCGCGACTGCTCGTCGCAAAGCGGGATGTCATAATGTCCTCGTAAAGTCCTCGCGACCTGCTCCAGAATATCCTCGCTCATCTGTCCGTGCGCGCGGAGGTAGGCGTGCCTGCGGCACAATCTGCAGCAGGTGCTCGCGCATCGGTCGACTTTCCACGCGGTTATAGACGAAAGTAGATCTGCCCGCCGCGCGACAGCTCACTCAGTCGCGCGCATCGGCATCGCTGCTCACCACGCAGGACTGCACAGGAGGCGCTCGGCGGGCAGCGTCTCGATGACGCATCACGCCCGCGCAGCGCATGTGCAGACAGGCAGCACGCGGGATCGGCGTCGCGGGAGAGCGCTCGGTACATCGACGCCCGTCGCGGGAACTCCTTGATCTTTTTCCTTCTGCGCGTCACGCCGAAAACGCTGCTCCTCATCCACGATGAGCAGGCCGCTTCTGGAAAAACGCACACGCCTCCGATTGAGAATCGCATGCGTCCCGATAAGGATGTCCACTTGACCACGCGCCACATCGCGCAGGTCGCCGCCCGTTCCCCGCAGCGTGGAAGCGGCGGGACGACGTCCACTTCGGAGCAAGTCGGCAAAAGCGCAAACGCAAAGGTCTGATAGTGCTGCTGTGCGAGAACCGTCGTCGGCACGAGCACGGCGACCTGATAGCCGTCCATCGCCGCCTTGTACGCCGCGCGAATCGCAACCTCCGTCTTGCCAAAGCCAACATCGCCGCAGAGCAGGCGATCCATCGGCTTTTCGCTCATATCGTGCTTGATTCTGGCAATGCGCGCGCGCTCGATCGTCCGTCTCCGATACGGAAACGCTCTCTCAAACTCACGCTGTCCCGCATCATCCGGCGAAAAGGCATGTCCTTTCGCCATGCGCCGCGCAGCGTAAAGCTCGATCAGATGGTCGGCGAGATCCTCGACGGATTTCTGCGCCTTGGCACGTGCGCGTGCCCAGTCTGCCGTACCCATGCGATGCAGGCGCGGCGCAGCACCTTCTGCACCGATATACTTTTGCAGGAGACTGACCTGATCGGTCAGGGACAAGAGTTTGTCATCCCCGCCGTACTGATGTGCAGATAGTCGCGGTGAACACCGGCGACCTCGATGGTCTCCACGCCCAGATACTTCCCGGATGCCGTGGGAGAGTGCACCGTAGTCGCCGGGCTGCAATCTCCGAAAAGTGACGGATGCGTTCCCCGCTGACGCCGTACGGCGCAGACCTTGCCTGCATGTCGGCATCGAAGATATCCTGTTCGTCAGGACGGCTGTGCGAGACGCGCTCAGCTCAAAGCCTCGCATCGTGGTGCCGGGGCGAAAATGAAAGTAGACGGCATATTCGGTACGGTGCATCTGCGCCGCGTGAAATGACCGTCGGGAGCTTCCAGAGCGTAGCATGTCGCGCATTCGCGCAGTACTAGCTCCCGCCCCGCCCGCTAGGATGAGGACGCGCATCCCTCTCCCAGATAGCGATGCAGCTCGCTCTCGAGGAGCGAAAACTGCCGCTGAAACGCCGTCGTCAGGCACCTATCTGTACGCCGATGAGCGTCTGTGGCGTACATCGTCGGGACAGCGCGATCCATGAGGGAGATGAACACCTCATGCCCCCGGTACCGGCGCGGCCTGGTCATCCTGCCCACGAGAACACCGCGCCGCATCGCACGGCATCCTCCCGTACGCACGATCCTCCAGCGCCGCCATCAGGCGCGACGGCCTTCCGTCAGCACACTCGTCCTGGCCGCCGCCGATAGCTCGACAAAGTCCATTGTCGCGTCTGCGGCAGCGCAGAGAGGTGCTAAGATGGAGGCAAGCCCGATATTTTTGATGGTGGAGCGTCGGTCGAGATCGTACTGCGGCGCATGGAGTCGATCTCCGTGCATCGAAAGAACCCACACGGATGGGCGAGGGCGCATTGATGGGAAAACACATCCATCAATGCCGCCGCGCACGTGCCGGAACCGCTGCCCGACGTTCCTCCACCTCCGGCATACGTACAGCCTGTAGCCGAGCGCCGACAGCCGCGCATCAGCGTCTTCACGCGGGAAGTTCAGCACCAGAGCGCAGCGACAGTGCGGCATCGGAGACTCCGTCGTGCTGAGCTCCCTTTCCTGCGCCGCCGCACCGATATGTCCGCCAGCACGATGATCGGCCCATGACGCAGCAGACGCGCCAGCATGTACAAAGCTGAGCCGAGTGCCCAGCCCCTCTCGCCGCACCGCGCAAAGTCGCATGCGGTACCCGCTCGCAGCTCGATAGACATCCGCCTCGGGCAGGAGTGCCGTGAGATCCTCCCGCCACGCGGCGTAGCGCATCCCGTCCCGCCGTCATACAATGGCGCGCGCGCGGAGCTGCATCATAGGCGGCGGGCGACGGCGGTGCCTCAAACGCCTCGCGGCACCGCTCCGGCATGGTCTGCGCTGCCGGCTGCGCAACACCTCCGTCAGCCGACGGAGGGCATGGATCTCACCGCAGAAGCGAAGAGTGTATTCATTTGATGCGGCAGAGCCGCGCGGATAAAAGCCGGCAAAGAGCGGAGGCGGATGCTCGGCCGCGACTTCAGCCCGGATGAACTGCGAAGCGACAAACCATGGATGATCTCGATCTCCACGATCTCCACGAGCTGGTCATCGGGGCTGTTCCTGCGATGCGCATCCCCTTTCCGCAACTGAGCGCGATAGGCATTGTTGAACTCAAAAGCGATGGCGGCTGCTCCGCCGTTGATCTCAGGTGTTCCATATGCCTCACGCGAGCAGCGAGTCCGCCGCGAGGACGCGGGGATACGCACCCAGACGCATCGTACCGCTCCTTCTTCCACGCCCTGCTGATCCTCCATCAGGGCAATGACGGGATGCGGTGTCCGGCACGAACTCCGTGCTGTGCGCACTGAAAGACCGCCGCATGGCGCGCAAACTCGATGACAGCGCACTGCATGCCAAGACAGAGCCCGAGAGTGAACGGATTCCGTTCTCGCGCGCATACTGGATCGCGCGGATCTTTTCCCCAACGCCGCGATCGCCAAAGCCGCCCGGCACGAGGATGCTCTTGCAGCCGACGAAGAGCTCGTCGAGATCTGCGTTCGGATCCTCCAGTTCCTCCGCGTTGATCCATGCGATCTTCACCGCGCATCGTTCTCGATGCCGCCGTGATTGAGTGCCTCCGTCACCGACATATGAGGCATCGGGCAGTGCAACGTACTTTCGCCGACGACGGCAATGTTTTACCTTCCTTTGCGATGGTTCGATCTTTAAAGACCATCTTCCCCCATGCCTCCATGTTGGAGGGGTCAAAATCCATCGCCATTTTCTCGAGGACAATGCGGTCGAGGCATTTCCTGCTGCATCATCAGCGGCACCTCGTAGATCGTCGAGGTCGTGCGGTTCTCGATGCTCGCATCAGCGTCAACATCGCAGAAGAGCGCACTCTCTCCTTCATCTCGCGCGGGATCGCTGTTTGTCCGGCAGACGAGGATGTCGGCTGGATCCGATGGCGCGCAGTTCCTCGACGCTGTGCTGTGGTGCGTCGTTTAAGCTCACCCGCCGTCGTGATATGCACGGGAGCAGTGTCACATGGATGTAGAGGTGCATCATTCTTTCCCACTCCTTTCTTAACCTGGCGGATCGCCTCGCGAAGGAAGGGCTCTCGATATCGCCCAGACCGTACCGCCGATTTCCGTGATGACGATCGTCAGCGTTATCCGCCTTGCCACGTCGTAGACACGCTGTGATCTCGTTCGTGATATGCGGGCATGACCTGTACCGTCGAGCTGAGGGTAGTCGCCGGACGCTCCTTGTTCAGGACGGATGCATAGACCTTTCCCGTGGTGATGTTCGACCGCTTTTGTCAGATTGATGTCAATGAAGCGCTCATGGTGACCGAGATCGAGATCCGTCTCCGCGCTGTCGTCGGTGACGAACACCTCACCGTGCTGATAGGGCTCATCGTGCCGGGATCAATATTGATGTACGGATCGAACTTGAATCGTCACCTTGATGCCGCGGTTCTTGAGCAGCCGTCCGAGCTGAAGCCTTTGCCGTTATGCCCTTGCCGAGGGAAGAAACCACGCCGCCCGTGACGAATATATACTTTTGCCATATTATGCCTCCGCCGTATCCTCTGTCAGTTCTGAATGCTTTCGAGCTTCTACTCATGCGTGCTGCTTCCTTCGTAATCGCGGTCTTCGAGGTGCCGAGGACGCGCGTGACGAGAGCGCTTGACCTCGGGCGGCACCCACTCAGTCAGCCCCAGCGGCTCTCGCCCTCGTAGTGGAAACGGCTGTCCATATTGATCATCGTATGATCTCCGAGATCGCCATGGCGACGACCGCACGGACGATGCGTCGCCTCGATGACCTCGAGGATCAGATCCTTGTAGTGCATCGTCTCCTTCTGCGAGAATATGATAGCGGCAGTCGACTTCCGACATCTGTGTATAATCCATGGATAGACCTTTCACAGGACTGCTACTGACGGTTCACGGATCCATTCAACACTATCATCTGAGTGTACTTTCCCGCACTCCGGCGGACATCTCGCACCACCGGAGCGACACGTGCGTCCGTGAGGCTTTTACATCTTCCTTCCGGCGCGGAAAACGCCCAGAATACCAAGGCTGTGGTGGCGAATCACGCGCCCGGTCGCCATGACGAGGGCGCGAGGCGTGGCAGAGGTGCAAGTGCGGGCCGTCCGACAATGCGGCATTTATTGGTAAAACGCATGAATGCGCGCCGCCTGCAGGCTGTAGCGTGCGATGCGCTGAGGAGCGTGGTCGCCGCAGCACGCTCGATCTCGATAGGCAGCGAGTCCCGATGAGATGCCGTTCTGTCTTCATCCGTCAGTGGCGTTCCAGCTCCGCTATCCGGCAGGGACACTTTTCGACTCCTCCGCCTCGACGGAAGATGCTGGAAATGCGTGCATGCTGCATGCTGGATGTAGTAGACGGATTTCTCATTCGTTCTTTGCGAGATCGAGATCGAACCACAACTGGCTGTCGAGGGAGCGCATCAGGAAGAAATACCGCGCCGCATCGACGCCGACCTCCTCCATCAATTCCCGCAGTGTCACCGTCTCCCGTGCGCTTGCTCAGCTTTTTACGACCTCACCGTCACGATAGAGACTCACCATCTGCAGGAGAAGCACCGTAAGCTGCTGAGGATCGTGCCCGAGTGCCGCCATCGCCGCCTTGACACGGGCGACATAGCCGTGATGATCCGCCCCCAGATGTTGACGAGGCTGCCGAAGCCGCGCGCGTACTTGTTGTCATGATAGCAATATCCGCGGCAAGATGTCGGGCGGTACGCCGTTGTCGCGGAAGATCACGCGATCCTTGTCATCCTCGTAGTCCGTCGAGCGCAGCCAGACCGCCTGTCCTTCTCGTAGGCGGCGCCGCGTTCGAGCAGCACATCGACGACGCGGCGCACGGCTGCCGGACGGAGTGTGCGCTCACTGAACCACGCATCGAACGTCACACCGAAATTCGCGAGATCCTCGCGAAGCGCGGCAAGTTTTCGCGATAGGCAATGTCCTTGAACCGTTCCAGACGCCTCCTCGGACAGAGCGAGATAGCGATCCCATCACGGTCGATGATGCGCTGTGCCGTCTCCACGATATCCGCACCGCTGGTAGCCGTTCTCAGGGAACAGCACTCCCGTCCGAGGAGTTCCAGATAGCGTGCATTCACCGACACGGCGAGCAAATGCATCTGGTTGCCCGCATCGTTGACATAGTACTCGCTCTCCACCGTATAGCCTGCCGTCCGCAGCAGCGTCACCAGAGCCGAGCCGACCGCCGCACCGCGTCCGTGCCCGACGTGCAGCGGTCCCGTCGGATTCGCGCTGACGTACCACTTTCCGATCGGCGCCGCATCCTTCGGCGCCACTGTACCGTAGGTCTCCCCGCACGCAGAATCCCACGCAGGTACTCTGCCATCACATCTTTTTGAGATAGAAAATTGAGGAAAGCCCGGTCCTGCCACCCCGCATGATCGAGCCATGCGCCCGTAAGATGGGCACGGAGCGCCCGCGATCTCTTCGGCGGCTGACGAAAGACGCGCGCCGACTGCATCGCAAAGTTCGTGGCGAAATCGCCCAACGCCTTATCCGGCGGCTCCTCCAGAAGAATGGGGGGAAGTGCGCCGCCTTCCGGCAGCTCTCCCGCCGCCGCAGCTTCCACGGCACGAAGCAGTGCCTGCTCAATCTGCTGTTTGATTCCACCATGATTTGATCTCCTTGTATTGGCTCAATTCGTATTTCATCGTGTTGTCCCTGACGCATCCCGTCCACATAGAGCGTATAGAAAATACGCCTCTCCCACTTGTCCGAAGCTGCGCACGCGCAGGCGTCGCGTCAGCGTGGACAGCGCGAGAACCGACCGTACGGCGTGCGGTAGTCGCCGCGCCGTTCCTGCCCCCGATGGTGCCCCTGCGTCGCGGACGACGCCGCGGCTAGGCGCACATCGTCCGCACCGATGCGCAGAATCGTCGGACACCGCGCCCTCGATCAGCTCTGCATCATCATAGCTCACATAGCGGCTCTCCACGCAAAAACGCCGTCCTATCACGGACGCAGCGGTTTCTCTCGCCCGGCAGCATCCACCTGTCTTCTTCGAGAAAGACACGCACCTGCTCCGCACCCTTCATCGAAACCTCCTCCGCTAGTCGTGCGTAAACGAGAGCACGACATCGGTCATGCTCTCGACGCGTTATTCTGAATCACTGATAAAGCAGCCCCTCGGATGAGCGCAGATTGTCCATCGTATCGGCAGATGCTGGAGATAGCCGCGCTGTATTGATCGGAGATTCCTTTATACCTGGTCAACGGCAACATCCAGCTCGATGAGTCTGCCGCTCAGATCCACTGCGACGACGAGGTATCGTCCATCGCAGACCTTCACCGAAGTCGCCCCCACCGTCAGTGACGGTGTAGGGATATCGACATCCAGTTCCACGTGATGTTCGTCGCCGTGAGCGTCGTCAGCTATTGCCAGCTTCCGAAATCGCGCTCGCGCTATCTCGTCGAACGTCTCGACCGGCATCCCCATCATCATCTGCGACGGATAAACGCCGTCTCTCACTCATATTGTAGACGATATTTCCGCGAATCTGCTTGGTAAAGCCGACCAGCTCGGAAAACACCGAGGTTTTGACGCGCGACTTCGCCGCATAGAGCTTCGTCCGCGTCGGCTCGGGGAATCCCAGCATCGGCATCACCGTCGTAAAGGCGTCCACAAAAGGATTGATCAGTTTTGGCATCCATCGATTACTCTCCTGCGCAGCGCACATTGATCCGGACGATCCAATCGGCAGCTGCATGCTGATCAGAACGTCGTCATGCGGGGACTTACAATGCGCACCAGTGCCCGAGATCGTCCCCGCGGGCGTCAGGCGCAGTTCCTTCCCCATCCAGGACATTGTTGATCTTTGAAACGGTCGCCCCGCGATGATATCGCGGCTTCCTCCACGGCATCTGGTGCCTCGTCTCCGCGAGCTCTTCACGGTCGAATATCCGCGCAGTGCATGGCGAAGAGCTGAACTACAGATTCCTCGTGACAGAGGATCACACGTCCTGTCGTGTAGCCCGTGATGCCGGATGATCACCGCCGCACCGCTCACATCGAGTGTGCGACTCATAGGGCGCGATCTCCGGCTCTCCCTCCATGTTGAGGAAGCCCCGACACGCCCTGCTGGAGGGCACGTGCAAACGGCTTCGCATAGAGTTCCCGGAAACCCGTCTCCTGTGTGGCAGATACCCGTCCGTGATCAGGTACAGCGTATCCACCAGATCCGGCCTGCGAAACCGGCTTTTGAAGCGAACGTACGCACACCGACAGCCTTCCCCGTGTGATGAGCTTCCGCATCCTTCATCGCACTGGATCATCAGAACTGCTGCATCCGCATCCAGCGCGCGAGATACGTCTGCTGCACTCCCGGAGCCGTTTGTGTCCGGCAGGTTCATATCCATCGTTACGAAGTCCTGCCGCAGTCCTCGTAGAGCTCAATGCCTCCACGGCATCTGCCGCCATCCCACAGACCTCGAAATCCGTTTCCTTTAGATGTTCAGCAATCATCACGCGGCTGATCTTGAGTCGTCCACGATCAGCACCCGCAGCTTTCCTCATTCCTACTCCCTCTGCCACGAACATTTTATTCTAATTCTATTATACACAAAAAGGGCTGTTCGTCACATATTTTTGGGAGAACTTCAACCAGTAGCCGTCGATCCCACGAAATAGATGCTCATTTCGCATTCTCGTAGCAGATGATCCCATCCCCGTATGCAGCATGCGCTGCGGCAGTCATCATCCGTATGGAGCGGCGAGATGGAACCTTTTCCCCGAGATTAGTACGGTTCAGTTCGCGCGTCCAGATAGGTCGTTCCAACCGAAACTGTCGTACCGTCCCGTCAGATCAGACGAGGGTAAAGCCTCCGCCTCTAGGCGACGCTTCTCACGGAAGCCAAACGCCTTCTCATAGAACGCCATGTTGCGCCAGATCGAGCACATTGAAAATTGCACATGCGTAAAACTAAATGCCACAATGTCCTCCCATTAAGGGAATCGCTGATAAAGGAATCGCTGATAAAATGAAGTCTGCCAGATTGAGCGTAGATTTTTGTCCGAACAAGGTGAAAACCGGACGCATAGCAAAGGCTATGGAGGATTTTCCGCCGAAGTCGGGCGAAAAAGATGCGTCAAGATGGTAGTGCTGAATTTATCAGTGCTTCCCAAATTTCGTACTTTGTGTATCATCGGAAAAATGCCGCCTCCTCATAAGCGCATCACCGACAGCTCCCTCACTGTCGATCCATCGCGGTCAAAGCTCCGTCACGCCGCAGGCGGCTCCTGCATCGAGCCGGCTCACCACATAGATGGCGGCGAGTGCCAGCAGAAATCCCGGCACGATCTCATAGAGCCCGAAGAACGCAACTGCTTCCAGACGAGCACCGTTACGCCGCCCGTCACAATCCCAGCGAGCACGCCGCGCTGCGTCGTTCGCCGCCAAAGAGGCACATGAGGAGTGCGTGTCCGAAGGCGGCACCGAAGCCCGCCCACGCATACGCCACCATATCGAGGATAAAGTTGTCGGACTGAGCTCGAGATAGATCGCCGCCGCTGCAATCCCGAGAACGGACAGGCGGCTCACCCAGACCAGCTCCCCTGCTGTGCTTCAGCGAAAAGCTGCGCCGATAGATGTCCTGCGCAAATGCCGAAGCAGCCACAAGGAGCTGCGCCGACGCCGTGCTCATGATCGCTGCCAGCACCGCCGCAAGGATCAGTCCGCGACGACCGGCGGAAAAGCTCGCCTGCCATCGTGAGGAACACCGTCTGCTGTTGCGTCTCCCGCCAGCGGTGTCTTCAAGATACACCGCACCCACCATGCCGACGAGAATCGCCGCCGAGAGGAGATCACCACCACGACATGGCGATGCGCGTCGCCTGAGGAAGCCTCTCTGCATGGCGGATCGCCATGCAAGCGCACAGAGGATATGCGGCTGTCCGAAGCAGCCGAGCCCCCAGCCCATGAGGGAAATGAACTCCGATGAAACCGAGCGTACTGCCGTCTGGCTTGGTCAGCGGCGCGAAGAGTCCGCATGCTGCGCATGGATCGATCCGCCGTCGCCGAAAAAGCCGCCCAGCATCAAAGCCGCCCCACGGGAACCACGAGAATGGCAAAGAACATCATCACGCCTTGGATAAAAATCCGTCACGAGACACGGCGAGAAAAACGCCGACGAGCGTGTAGAACACCACGACCACGGCACCAAAAGAGCAGTGCCGTTGCGATACGCAGCAGCTGGAAAATCGTCTCAAAGAGGCGCTCCCGCCGCCACGAATCCGATGACGTGTAGAGGATAAAAAGATGAGAATGAAGATCGCGGGGTACATATCCGCAGCGCCCCCGACGTGGCAAAAACGATTTTTCATCCGGCAGCGTCAGCGAGTTGTGTAGCCAGCTCTGTATAGACACGCAGGCGCGCCGCGATGAACTGCCAGTTTGCCCATGTGCCGAGTGCCAGACCGAGTGCAATCCAGCCGGCATTGAGCCCTGCCGTATAGGCAAGCCGGGCAGCCCCATCAGCATCCATCCCGACATATCCGACGCCTCGGCACTCATCGAAGTCACCCATGCGCCGAGCTGATTTCCGAGAAGTAATCGCTCATATTGCGCGTCCGTCGATAGTAGTAGACGCCATGCCCATCATCAGGAGCATATAAACAAGAAAAATAACACTGATCTCAATCCGCTCTGCCAACAAAAATCTCTCTAACACTATATCTAGTATAATATCCAGTACATTATACGGATTCTCGGCGGAAAAGCAAAATATATTTGCGAGGAATCGCCGATAAAATGGTACCTGTCGGATTGGCGCAGATCCACAAAGATAAAAACCTCTATTACGCGGGGCTATGTCGTCAGCTGCCTAGCCGTTACTCCTGCAGCTCAAAACATACTCTTATCCACGCCACGAGAGCGGGCCAGACAAAATCGTCGGCAGATCGTCAAACGCCACGCCCGGAGCGAGATCGAGTCCGGATCTCCCTTGCCCTCGTCACACACCCAGCCGCAAACCGAGCAAACCCATGTCTTCGCAACAAATTCCTCCTATAATCATGCCACAGTTTCAGTAGATGATACCGGTTCTTCTTTATTAACCAATAACTATTATTATAATAAAGCATTTTTCTTTTGTCCATACCCCTGCGCAAAATTTTATCCATTTTTCCGTAGCGATATTCTGTCGGCTTCATGCCCATGTGTTTCTTGAAAGACCTTGCTGAAATAGCGTGTATCCTGATAGCTAGCAGGCGGCAGCAACCGCATAGATCTTGGCATCGCTCTCACGCAGCATGTGTCCTGCATGACGCAGGCGGCACTCCGTCAGATAGGAGCTGAAGGAGGTGCCGCAGCGCGCAAAGAGTTTGTGGAGATAGCTGACGCTCAGCCCCAGTTCCCCTGCAACCTCGCGGACGGTGATCGGTTCTGCCATGTGCGCCTCGATGTGCCGTACAGCGTGCAGAAGATAGCCGCGCACGGGCTCTTCCGCGGGAAGTGTCAGGCTCCCATACGTCAGATCGTCATCATCGCAGTGTCGCCATGACGGCGGCTCATGATATGCCCAGCGGCGAGTTTGATCGCGGCCGCAAGCTCCTCATCATCCAGCGGCTTGAGGAGGTAGGCACATACGCCGAGGGCAATCGCCTGCTGTGCATACTCAAACTCCCCGAATCCCGACAGGATGATGTACTCGGCATCGATCTCCTCGCGCAGACTGGCAATGACATCGAGCCCCGTCATTCCCGGCATCTTGATGTCCACGATCAGCACATCGGGATGGTGTTCCCGCGCCATGAGGATGCCCTCCATCCCGCCGGAGGCCGCACCGACCACCTCCGCACCAAAAATCCTGCCACGGGGTCAGCTGTACGATGCCCTGCCGCTGCAGCGGCTCATCATCAATCACAAGCACTTTAATCATCGCGCGGAGCCTCCTCCATGTACTTCAACGTCAACCGCACCTCTGTGCCCTTCCCCTCCGTACTTGAGAGAGTCAATCCCGCAGTCCGCATCACCGTTTAGCATGGCGCATGTGGACGTTATAGAGTACCAAAGTGATTATCATCCCTGCCGCGCGAGCATCTTCTGCTGGCGCGCTTCGGACATCCCTCGCCCGTCGTCCTTCACGCGGAGAAGGATATGATCGCCGTCACGTCTGCCGACGACGAGGATGCGCCCGCCGCCTCCACACTCAAGTCCATGCTGAATCGCGTTCTCGACCAGCGGCTGGAGGATGAGCTTTGCACATAGCAGCCCATGATGCGGCTGTCCACATCCAGCGTCACCTTCTAGACGCCCCTCGAAGCGTCGCTGTTGATTTTTCAGGATAGGTGCGCAGGAAGATAGTCTTCGGCCACCGTCACGAATTCCTTCATGCTCACCGAGGCACGCAGGATCTTGCCGAGCTGACGGCGATATCTGCCGCGCCCTCCGCGTCGCCGAGCTTTGCACTCCACTTGATGAGGTTCAGCGATTGTAGATAAAATGCAGGGCGCGTCATCTCGGTCAATGACTTCGACCTCCGCGATGCGCCAGGCGCTGCTCCCGCGCACGGTTCTCCGCCAGAGCGTCCGTATGTGCGCAATCAGTGCCATTGAACGTCCGTGCGAGTTCTCCGATTTCATCGCGGCGATGCGCCTCCAGCTGCGTCGAAAAATCATCCGAACTCCGTACACGGCGCATTGCCTGCGTCAGGATAGTGAGCGGATGCAGAGACGGCGGCTGAGCCGCCACGCGAGGTATGCCGTCACCGCAAGCGCGGCGGCATCTACGGCAAGGATGAGGCGTATTAGCTCTTCCACCGGTGTCCCATCCGTCCGCTGGCGCAGATGCACGGCGATCCCCGTCACGGCAGAGCTGTTCACGAAGTCGCGGAAAACGGACGCTGACGTTTCATCCTCCGCCGCCGAAGCAAAGAGGGCGGAGAACCCTCGCCGTGGTGGTCGAGCAAATCCATCATCACGTAGCGGTAGCGATCGGTCAGGATGATCTGCCCTCGTTGCCGTCCTGCACCCGCTGAATGAGCGGAACGAGAGCCCTCGCGGCGGATATCAACAACCACGGCACCGAGCAGCTTGCTGTTTTGGCGAATGGCATGCGCCATCGAAAAACGTTATTCTGCTGGTCAGGAGCCGTACGGTCAGCCGCAATCAACGCCCAGCCATCTTGCTGTACCGCCTGACCGATCACGCCCCAGTGGAGATTCGTCGGGAGACGATGGTCACGCGGCACATCGTCCGTGGCAATCGCACGCCGTCCGTCCGCCGAGAGCAGATAGACTGACCGCCTCCCGTACGCCCGGGAGGACGCCATAGAGATCGGCATAGAGATGCGTCGTATCCGTCGGCTCCCCGTGCATATACGCCATGACATCATCCCGCATGAAAAACGGCATCATCAGCCGCTGATAAGCAAGCGCAAGATTGTCGATCTCACGGGAGATGCGCTGCACCTCAGCGTACCCGACTTTTCCTGTGTACTCTCATAGGCACGATCCGCAGCGATAGAGGATAATCGTCGAGACGATCAGGAGAGGAAGGATGCTGCCTAAGAGAAGGTATGCGAACAGTCGCTTCTGGATAACTGATCGTATACCACTCCATTTCCGTATCCTCCGCCTTTCCCATACGTCAAAAACAAGATCATCCGTCGGATCAGCACAACCATATAAAGTGCATTATGTTCCTCAATCTTCAGACTATATAGAAAGAATAAGGATAAATCGTCTTTCTGTCAAGTGAAATTATCATTTTGTAGGATTTTCATTCTATGTCGTGAACAATAGAAAGGAAACCGCCACACGAAGTGACGGTCTTGGAAGGGGAAAAATATGGGAATGGGGGATGGGGAATGGGGATTTATTTGATAACCGCAGCACGCCATCTCGCTCAAAAACTCATCTCTGAACGCGGCGGCATGCCGGGCATCAAACTGTGGAATGAATCTCCGCAAGCGTTGGGAGATTCGGCGGTGCCGTGACATCGGCACGCGTGGAGCGTCGTTCATATACGCCGAGACGTTCATGAACACGACGGCTCATAACAAAAATCAAGGAATTTTTTGCATTTCTATATGCGGAGCATCTTTATGATCGCAACCCCGGTGGCGGAAACGCGTGTCCTTCCCGTGGATAGACAACTCGATGTGTGCTCCCCGCCGACCGAGACCGCAGAACTGGCTGCTCCGCTGTCGCCGTGACCGCATACGCACCACTCACAACAGTCTTGGACCTGCTCTGCCGAGGCAGAGACCATGTGCCCATCCAGCTGATCTTCCATGCGGGAGATCATGGCGTTATCACCGCCGAGCACATCCATCATCGTCATGAGTACATCGTATGAGACCGCGATTTGGTCGGGTCAGCAAGCGCAATGCGCCCGCGAAAACGTGATTTGAAAAGATCGCTCCATCCGGTCGGCGCGTCCTCGGCATCGACGAGATCCGTGTTGTAAGCCAGCACATAGATCCTCTGTCATAAGGTAAAAATGCCTTGTCCCCACCAACATAGTCACTGCGCAGGGCACCTTCCTCCGGACAGTCGTAGATGCCAGATAGATGTGAGGGATAGGTAGACATCTTCCACACCGCCCCACAGGACATCACCGCGCGGACTTTTCCTGTTCCGTACGAATGCGTGTCATGAGGGTATCGGATGTACCGTCCACCAACTGGACGCGGATTCCCGTCTCCTCCTGAAACTCCTTGGCAATGGGGATCTGTCCAATCCTCTGCGCCGCAGTTATAGACCACGACCAGATTTTCATCGATCCGCAGGAGCCTGACGAGCAGACCCACATCCGACGAGAACAGAGCTCACGCCGAGGAGAAGTGCCGCACACAATATCTGCATACGTTGAAAGATGAGCATCGTGCGACACCTCCTAAAATGAGATGTCATCAATTTCAAATCTTTGATAATTCCCCATAACAATCAGAACTGCACTCAATCGTACAGTTCATCATTTTGGTGTGATAATCCTATTCTGTTATTGTTTCCCACGCAGTTCCTGCTGTGCATCGAAGAAATGGCGCAGCTACCGGCAGAAGTGCGATTCATGCCGGGAGCGGCAGCGAGTTCCTCCACGGACGCCTCCCTGATTTTTCCAGCGATCCGAAGCGGGTGCGCAGGCTCTGCCGCCGTTTAGAAGCCGATGCCAACGATATGGTCGAGGACGGAGACGAGATTGCGCTTGCCGCGCAGTTTTCGATGAAACGTGATGGCAAAACGGTGTGCCCTCGTCGCGAATGCGCTGGATAAGATAGAGGTGACTGACTCGCGGCGCGGCAGTTCAACCGGCTCTGGATTCCCTCCGTAAAGACGAGCTCAAACTGTTTCGCGAGACCGACGACGGGGACATCCTTATGACCCCGCCGCGTGTCGGATGATCTCAAGGGCGGAGGGAGAGCCGCCCTTGCCGCCGTCGATGATGATGAGATCGGCAGCTCTTCCTCGGGCAAACCTACATAGCGACGCGTCGTCACTTCACGCATGGAGAGTGAAGTCGTCAGGCTTTGCCCTCCGTGCTGCGGATCTTAAAGCGGCGATAGTCCGATTTCTTCGGTGCGCCATCCTCAAAGACAACCATCGAGGCGACGGTCTCCTGCCCTTGATTGTGCGAGATATCGAAGCACTCCATGCGCCGCGGCGGATGCTTCAGCCCGAGGTATCGCCCGAGTTCCTCCACGGCACCAAGCGTCTGTTCATCCAGAGACTGCGCCGCGTCTCCTCGTCTGCGAGGAACTTCGCGGCGTTGCCCGTCGCCATCTGCACAATATCGTGCTTCGTGCCGCGCTGCGGTGGCAGGGAGGGCGACCTTGCCGCCCCTTGCGTGCGGCAAGCCATGCTCGATGGTCGCCTGCGCCGCTGCCTCAATCGCACACGGCAGCAGCACCTCACGCGGAACGAATGTCGCCTGATTGCGGTACTGCTCCAAGAAAGCGCGCAGGATATCCGCATCACTCTCCTCCTCACTGCCACGCAGGAGAAGTGCTCGCGCCCGATCATCTTGCCGCCGCGGATGAAGAAGATCTGCACGCAGACGCCCGCCGCCGAGCGTGCCATGCCGACGGCATCCTGATCGCCCGCCCCCGTCACGATGTTCTGTCGCCTGCGCCGCCGTGCGCACGGCACTCAGCTGATCGCGAAGCCGTGCCGCCGTCTCAAAGTGATACGCCTCGCCGCCGCATTCATGCGCTGCTCCAGTCTCGCGCTCGACGTCATCCGTCCTGCCCTCAAGCGAAGAGGAGCACGGCGCGAATCACTGGCACGATAGTCCTCCGCCTCCACCTGCCGGACGCAGGCGCAGGCAGCGTTTGATGATACCGAGACGAGGACGCTCAGGCATCGTGCGGCAGGTGCGCAGAGGAAAAAGGCGCCGCAGGAGCTTTCAGCCGTCCCGCAGCGCCGTCACATCTCGTATAGGGCCGAGTACGCGCACCATCACGCATCACACGCCGCGTGATAAAGACACGCGGAAATTCCTCCTGCACCGCTCACCTTGACATAGGGATAACTCTTATCGTCCTTCAGCCGTGATATTATAACGCGGGCCGATGCTTCTGGATCAGGTTCGCCTCAAGGATCAGCGACTCACACCTCGTTCGCCGCTCATGATCGTCTCAACGTCGGCGATATGTGAGACCATCGCGCGCACCTTCGGTGTGTGATTGCGGCTGCTCTGAAAAATACCGCCGGACGCGCGGTTCTTAGAGGACAATTGCCTCTGCCCACGTAGATGATCTTCCCGTGGTCGTCCTTCATGATATAGACGCCAGGGCGGTCCGGCAGCAGCTTCAGTTTTTCTGCAACAATGTCGGTCACATCAGAGCCCTGCCTTCATGCGGTTGATCGCGGAAAAGAGCGCCAGAATGGACGAGGTGATGATATCCGTATCCATCCCCGCCCCCAGTACACCTTCCGTCCTCGCCGGTGATGCTGATATAGGAAATCGCGCGCGAGCTCCGCCCCAGCTCAGGGCGTGCTCACTGTAGGTCGATTCGGAGTAGGAGAGATCGAGGTTTTCCCTGCAGCGCATTCGACACGGCATCCAGACGTCCGTTGCCGTGCGCCCTCATAGGTGCGATCCTCGCCGTCCACGCGCAGATGCAGGTCGCCGCGCCGCGTGCCGTCCGGCTGCTTGTTCAGGCAGAAGTCCGCCAGTTCGTAGGGGAATACGACGTTGACGTAGGTGTCCATAAACACCTTGTATATCTCATCCGGCTGCAGCCCCCTGTGTCCGACATCGGAGACTGCCTTGACGTGGTAGCTGAGATCCCCGCGCATCTTCTTCGGCATATCGATGCCATACTGCTGCTCCATGACGAAGCCGACGCCGCCGCGCCCTGACTGACTGTTGATGCGGATCACGTCGCCGTCATAGGTGCGCCCTGATGTCCTCTCGGATCGATATAGAGATACGGCAGGCACCAGTGCTCCGGATGCTTCTCCGCCCAGTAGTGCATCCCCTTCGCGATAGCATCCTGATGTGAGCCGGAGAACGCCGCGAAAGACGAGCGAACTGAATACGGCTGACGCGGGTTGACCTGCATCCGCGTCACCTTCATAGACCTCGACGAGATGCGGCAGATTGGAGAAGTCGAGCTTCGATCCACGCCGAGAGCGAACATATTCATCGCCACCGTGATGATGTCCACGTTGCCCGTGCGTTCCCCGTTGCCAACAGCGCTCCCTCGACGCGATCCGCCCCCGCCAAGAGACCCATCTCCGCATCCGCCACGCCGCAGCCGCGATCGTTGTGCGGGTGGAGCGAGAGAACGACGCTGTCACGGTATTTCAGCCGCTCGTTGACATAGGCAATCTGCATGCTGCTAGACGTGCGGCATCGACATCTGACCGTCGAGGGAAGATTGACGATCGCCTTTGCGGTCGGGCGTCGGCTGCCACACGTCGAGCACGGCATTGCAGACCTCGAGGCATACTCCGGCTCCGTGCCCGTAAAGCTCTCAGGCGAGTATTCAAAGCGATACTTCGCCCCCGCCTCCTCGGTCAGTTGTTTGAGGAGCTTTGCACCGTCCACGGCGATCTTTCAGATCTCCTCCTTGGAGCGCGCAGCATTCTGCTCGCGCTGTGCCGCCGAGTGGGATTGTAGACGTGCACGATGGCGTTCTTCACACCACGCAGTGCATCGAACGTCTTGCGGATGATATGTTCACGCGCCTGCGTCAGAACCTGCACGGTCACATCATCGGGGATGAGGTTGTCCTCCACCAGACGGCGCAGGAACTCATACTCCGCATCCGATGCCGCAGGGAAGCCGACTTCGATCTCTTGAACCCAACGCGCACGAGGAGATCAAAGAAAGCAAGCTTCATCGAGGCTCATCGGAACGATGAGTGCCTGATTGCCGTCGCGCAGATCGACCGAGCACCAGAGCGGTGCATGATCGCGCATCCTGCAGCCAGTCCATGCGGATCTCCGGCGGCAGCAGCCGCTTTCGCATATTTCTGATAATTCATCGCGATGATTCCCCGCATCTATGTATTTTCTCAGCGCAGCCGCGCGTTGAACTTCTCGATCAGCTTCTCGGGTTTATAGGATTCCCTTTGCCTTGCGCAGCCCCTCGATGCCCATATCCTCCTCGCGGTTGATGGGTGAGATGGCTCCATGCGTGCTCCACGAACTCCCTGATTGATCGCGGGATATGCCCTCGCACCTCGATCCGCCTCTCCACATGGATGACGGACCGTATCCGTGTTGAGCTGCTCGCCGAAGGTAAAGGCGACGATGCCCGCCCAGGCGGACAGCCCTCCTGCAGACCAAAGTAGTCAAAATCGTTCAGCACCTCGAGGATTGCCGTGCGCTCGCACTCAATGAACGGGTCGATCGTGCCGTCCTCGCGGATCGTGCTGCTTGTACCAGCCATTGAGCTCCAGCTTGCACTGCGTGACGACATCCCTCTGTGATGGGCAGATACTCTGCCTCGGGGTGCTCCTTGCGTGAACGGCATCAGATGGTTCTTCTTCGAGTGCAGCTTTGCGCCCCGCAAAGGCTGATGAGCTTCTCCGAGAGATACATATAGTCATAGTTGTCGTGGTCGGCGACCACGTCAAAAGTCCGCAAAAGTCGCAGCTGCGCAGGTAGTCTGCATAGACCGCGCTCCATATCGTAAAGATGCAGCGGCTGCCCCGCTTCCTCAAAAGTAGGCGATCAGCTTCTTCGTCGCCGCGGATAGTGCGCAGGGGTCGCAGAAAGGCTGCAGCAGCGAAAGAATCTCTTCCACTCGCTCGCCACATAGAGCACATCATCCTCTTCGGCAATATGCACGAAGAACGGCGCACGCCACATATAGAGATTCGTAAAATTAAATGCGAGTTTCTCGTGGTAGTTCGCATGAAAAGTATCGATCCAACAACGGCTTGTCTTCTTTTTCAATGGTCGAAAATCGATCATCCTGAAACCTCCCCATCGGAAGCACTGATAAACTCGGGCGATTCCCAAAAGTATCGTGTTTCCATTATAACAAAGGCGTCAAGTCCCATGAAAGCCGTCTGCGGCAGATCACACCCTGCTGAGGATCAGCTCCCCATCCCGTGCAGGCATATATTGCCAAGATGTGCTGGGATAAAGACACTCTCCCCTTGACGGCGGAGAGCTCCCCGCCCGCCCACGTCAGCGTCAACGTCCCTGCGAGAATCGTCAGGCAGTGAAAGAGTCTGCCCCCGCCGTGCTCTCACACATGCCGTCAACACGCAGATGATAGGCGGTAAAAATACGGGCATGCGGCGAGCAGGCGCACCTCAGCGCCACGAAATTCATCCGTCGCCGGGAAGCTGCTCTGCACGCAGCGAAACGGGCACGAGCGACGTCACATCGAGAGCCTTTTCGACGTGCAGGTCGCGCGGCTTTCCATCGGCGCCGATGCGCCCATAGTCGTAGACGCGATACGTCGCGTTGGAGCTCTGCTGAATCTCACAGATGAGCAGCCCCTTGCCGATAGCATGGAGCGTACCGGCAGGGAATGAAGAACGCATCCCCTTCTGCGCCGGCACATGACGTACGACCTCAAGGAGTGTATTGTCCGCTATGCGCCTGCGAAATTCATCTTTTGCGATCGCATGCGCAAAACCGTAGAGAATCTCCGCCCCGGGGCGGCATCGACGACGTACCAGAGCTCCGTCTTACCGTACTCCCTTCCACGCGCAGGGGCATAGTCATCGCTCGGATGCACCTGCACAGAGAGATTGTCGTGTGCATCGATCAGCTTGATGAGGAGAGGGAAATACGGAAACTGCGCCGCCCGTGTGCCGAGTGCCTCTGCCCCCGCACGTGTCAGCCACGCCTCAAGCGTCTCCCCTGCCGCCGCGCCGCCGGCAATAACGCTCTTTTCCGTCACGGTGACAGGGCGAGCTCCCAGCCTCTGCCACCTTTCGGCAGCTCCGTGTGCTTGCCGTACTCGTCTCGCAGACGCGTCCCGCCCCAGAGATAGTCCTTCAGCGGAGCAGTCAGTTTCATCGGCTCATGCATCGGCAATTCCTCCTTTATAATATCTTACCGAAGCCTCTGAAATCTTTAAGGAAACAAGGAAAAGATTTCGCTGTCCGTCAATTCCTGAATTTCCCCTAAGTTCCCTCTCCCTTCAAAAGTCCCGATTGTCCCCATTCGCCTCTATGGTATCATGGGAGAGTTAAAGGAGTGATTTTTCCATGTCTCAAACCAAGATTGACACCAATGAACGTCCGCCGCTTCGACGAACCATCCCGTTTCCTGCAGCACCTCTTCGCCATGTTCGGCTCAACGAGTGCTCGTTCCAATTCTCTTTTCACGTCAATCCTGCGACCGTGCTGCTCTTCAACGGCATCGGCACACTCTTCTACCTCATATTGTGCAGGGAAAAATCCCGGCTATATCTCGGCTCGAGCTTTGCCTTCCTCTCTCCCGTCTTCATCGTCCCTGTCTGAGTACAGCTATGAGGCGGCACTCGGCAGCTTCATCATCGTCGGCATCGTCTTCTGTCTGGTCAGCCTTATTGTTCATACCATCGGAACGAGCTGGATCGACGTGATCTTTCCGCCCGCATCAATGGGCGCAATCGTCGCCGTCATTGGACTGGAGCTGATGCCGACGGCGGCGGGGATGGCAGGTCTGACGGCGGAGAAGGTCGACCAACCGTCGTCTTTGTCTCCATCGCAACGCTCGCCATCACGATCTTTGCCTCCATGGCATTTCGGCTTCCTCTCCATCATCCCCATCCTCATCGGCGTCATCGCGGGCTATTTCATCGCCCTGTGCCGTCGGCATCGTCGATCTCTCGAACGTCGCCGCCGCGCCGTGGCTTGCCCTCCCGACCATCTACACGCCGACCTTCGAGCTGAATGCCGTCCTCATCATCCTGCCTGCCGCCATCGTCGTCATCGTCGAGCACATCGGGCACCCTCATCGTGACGGGCAACATCGTCGGACGCAACCTCGCCAAGGATCCGGGGCTTGACCGCTCCCTCCTCGGCAACGGCATCTCGACCATCTTCTCGGGCTTCTTCGGTTCCACGCCGAACACCACCTACGGCGAGAACATCGGCGTCCTCGCCATCACCAAGGTCTACTCGACATGGGTCATCGGCGGCGCAGCGATCTTTGCCATCCTGCTCTCCTGCCTCGGTAAACTTGCCGCACTCATTCAGAGCATCCCGACCCCCTGTCATGGGCGGCGTCTCCATGCTGCTCTTCGGCGTCATCGCCGCCTCGGGCATCCGCATCCTCGTCGAGGCAAAGGTGGACTACAACAATCCGATGAACCTCCTCCTGACCTCCATCGTCAGGGTGTCGGCGTATCGACCGCCAGCATCACCATCGGAACGGTGACCCCTGCGAGGAATGTCGCTTGCCACCGTGATCGCCATCATCCTCTCCATCCCTTCCCGCATCATCCTCGCTCTGCGGCGCAAGAGATGCCGCCGCGCAGAAATGACGGAGCTCCGCGTGGATCTCCCCGCAGGAGAAATGTGTCCCGTCAGCGCATACCTCATGCGTGTGCACGGCATCTCGGGCAGCCTGTGGAAACGCATTAAACACCATGGTGCGTTCGCGCTGAACGGCAGCCCTGCGATCGCTGCACGCACGATGGTGAAGGGACGGCGACCGCATCACATACGATCTGCCCATCGTCAGCACCGTCGTTCCCGAAGCGCTGCCGCTCGATCGTCTATGAGGACGACGACCTGCTCGTCCTCGACAAACCCGCAGGACAGCTCGTCCATCCGACGACAAAGGAAACGCGCGGCACCATCGCGAACGCCGTGCGCGGATACTATGCGCGCCTGCGGCGTCCATCTCGACGTTCACCCCTGCCACCGCCTCGACCGCAATACGAGTGGGCTGCTCCTCATCGCAAAGCATCCCGAGGTGCAGTACCAGATCATGCGCCAGAGCGCGCTGCGGCGCGAAATACCTCGCCCTGATCGAAGGTGCGCTCATCCCCCTGCGGGCTGTATTGATGCACCGATTGCGCGTGCCCTGCCGAGCATCATCCTCCGCTGCGTGGCAGAGGACGGAAAGCCCGCACGCACCCATTATGAAACGCAGCGATACGAACGGCAAATACAGCCTCCTGCGCCTGTGGCTTGACACGGGGCGCACGCATCAGATTCGCGTCCATCTCGCCCATGGCGGACATCCGCTGCTCGGCGACGATCTCTATGGCGGAACGACGGAGCCAATCGCACGGCACGCGCTCCACTCGGCGCATCTCACCCTCGTGCATCCGCGCACCAAGGAAACGCTCTCCTGACTGCCTCGCTCCCTATGGACATGGCGCAGATCGCTGCGTGCCTCGTCCATCCATGAGACAAAAACCCCGCAGATGAAAAATTGCATCTGCGGGGTTTTCTATGTCCGATCCGAACTGAGGAAGCACTGATACATTCAACCAGATTGACGCATCTTTTTCGCCCGCTTTTTCGTGGCAAATCCTCCACATAGCCCTCGCTATGCGTCCGGTTTGCTGCCTCAATCGGACATCTACGCCAATCTGGCAGACCTCATTTATCAGCGATTCCTTACTTATTCGCGCCGAACCGCTTCTGATAGATCTTATCGTACTCGCCGTTATCATGCAGCTTCTTGAGCGCCGCATTGATCTTCTGCTGGAGCTCGGTGTTGTCCTTCGCCATGGCGATGCCATCAGTCCTCAGCGGAGAGGCGATCTGCGAGGGTCTTCGACACCGGTTGCCTGTAGCCTGATTGATGTAGTAGTCATTGACCGGACGGTCGTTGACCACGGCATCCACGCCGCCTGCCTTCAGCTCCATGAAGCAGTCCGCTGGCGTATTCAGCTCGCTGACGGTGACGCCTCCATCTCCTTTGCCATCTTGGCACCCGTCGCCGATCTGAGCAGCGACCTTATGTCCCTTCAGATCGCTGAATGTCTTGATGTTCTCCTCATCGCTGCGCACGACCATCGTCAGGCCGGACTGATAGTAGGGATCAGAGAACGCGACCTTCTCCTTGCGCTCGTCGTTGATCGTCATACCGCTAGATCACGTCGATGTTCTTCGCCTGCAAGGCAGGGAATCAGACCGTCGAAGCCGATGTTCTGGATCTCCGCTTCGCTGCCCATCTCCCTGGCACGCACGGATGAGATCCATATCAAAGCCCTGATAGTCCTTCTGTCCCTCGTCTTGAACTCAAACGGGAGCAAAGTCGATCGATGCGCCGACGCGGAGCTTGCTCGCTTGCTTCGCCTGATCGCCGCCTGCGCCGCATCCGAGCAGGGAAAGGCTCACGAGTGCACCCGTCAGCACGAGTGCCAATTTCTTCAGCTTCATGGGAAACCTCCTCAAAAGATAAAGCCACACAGATAAACGCAGCCATCGATTGGTAGTCCGACGGACCGTTTTATCTGTGATTCTAAACAGCTGGGACGCTGCACCGTCTGTGCTGCTATCCCCATGAAATCTAAATCGTTTTAGAAACGTGCTGCACGCTTTTGCATTGAAGCAGTCGCGGCAGTAAACCGGACGATCCGTCTTCGGCTCGAACGGGACTTCCCGTGTCCTGCCGCACTCGGCGCAGACCATGGAACATCTGACGCTCGCCATGATTCTGATCGTCACGGCTGCGGCGGCGCTTGTCGCGGCAGTCACGGCAGCGCGCCGGCTCATTCTCAAAGCCTTTCTCCGCGTAGAACTCCTGCTCACCTGCGGTAAACACGAAGTCCTTGCCACACTCTTTGCATACGAGGGTTTTGTCTTCAAAAGCCATTCTTCCACAATCTCCCTTTGAAAAATAATTTTGACTCTCCATTCGCCACACTCGGAAAGCGTTCACTGAGATTATGGTTCAGGGCAAGCACTGATATATAAACAGTGCTTCACTCGTTCATTGAACGACGATCAGGACTTGAGGAACGGATTTCAACGCTCTGTATTATACAGTCATTTTTCATGAAGTGCAAGCATTTTTATTGCCGTTCGGATGGTAAGGCTGTCATGCCTTCATCGCCCTTTTACGTTCCATCATTAAAGCGGTACCCTGCCCCCAGACCGTCTGCAGCCACCGCGGATGGGCAGGATCGCGTTCTATCTTCTCGCGCAGTCGATTGATATGGACAGAGACGGTCGCCGTGCTGCCCATCGCATCCAGCTCCCAGACGCGGTCATACAGTGTCTCCTTGCTGAATACGACCTGCGGATGCTGTGCGAGAAAGAGGAGTAGATCAAACTCGCGCGCCGCAAGGGATCACCCTCGTTTCCCGAGAAATACGCGCCGCGTCTGCGGCTGAATCTCAAGCGCATCAAAACGCAGGACGGCAGGATCCACCGTACTGCCCTTGAGTCGCTCATAGCGCGCAGATGTGCCTTGACGCGTGACCAGCTCACTCAGACTGAACGGTTTGATGATATAATCATCCGCCCCCAGTCCGAGTGCGGCGTAGTTTTATCGACATCCTCAAGACGCGCCGAGACCACGAGGATGGGGATATCGCATGCTTTCGAACATCGCGGCAGATGGCAAATCCATCCGCCCCCGGCAGCATCACATCCAGCAACAGCAGATCATAGTCCCCCGTCATAGCAAGGCGCTTCCCCGCATCGCCGTCCGCAGAAATATCGACAGCGAAAGCCATCCGCTTCGAGATAGTCACGCTCCAGCTCGGCAATGGCAGCGTCATCCTCGACCAGCAGTATCTTCTTCATGCGTGTCCTCCTTTTTCTGAACCAGCAGCAGCAGATGATGCGCAGCCCCCTGCGAGGGGACTCTCGGCGCGTACCGTGCCGCCGAACGTCGTCAGTGATCCGGCGCACGATCGCCAGCCCCAGCCCGCTGCCGTCAGCAACATGAGTACGCGCCGCATCCGTGCGATAAAAGAGGTCAAACAGCCGCTCCCGCTCCTCTTCACGCACACCGACGCCGTCGTCGTCGCAGCGGATGGCGAGAAAAATCCTCATAGGAAAGCGACATGGAGACGTGCGCTCGTTCCCCACGGCGGTACTTCCCGCTGTTTTCCCACAGATTTTCGAGCACGCGGGCAAATGCACTGCGGTCAATGCGGATATACGTCTGCCCTCGCCTTCCGCCATCGACAGCTCGATGCCACGCTCGCGAAACGTCCGCCGCATGCGCATCAATGAATGCTGTGAGCCACGTCCGCGCCTCAACGACCTCCCATGTAAGCGGCAACTCTCCCGTCTCCGTGCGCAAAAAGCGCGCAGCTGTGTGGTCAGCTCCCTCCATCGTCGCCGCCGCACGGGCGATGCGCTCGGCATAGGCACGCTGCTTCTCCGGCGTCGCAGCGATCCCGTCGATCAGTCCGCTCGCATATCCCTTGACGGCAGTCAACGGCGTTGCGATGTCATGAAGCACACCGATGAGAATTCCCGCCGCCGTGCCTCCTCCTGTTCCTCCGCAGGCGTGCGCGCCGCAGATCGCTGCGCATAGCATCAAAAGCACGGCAGGTCGCCCCCACCTCATCACCGCCCATCGGAGGCAGGACATGGTCGAAATCACCATGCCGCATCGCGCCAGCGGCATCACGTATCGCCGCAAGCGGTGCAAGAATCTGCGCCGAAAGGAGGCGGGCAAGATAACGCCCGAGCAGGAAAATCCTCGCCGAGGTGATGACGATGAAGAAAACAACACCGCGTTGATCACCGTCTCCCGCATCGGCGGCGAAATGCGCATCTCATCGTGATGCCGCATCATCGGAACAGCGCCTGCCCCCATGAAAACAATGCCGCTGCGCTCACCCTCATAGCGAAAAACAGCCCCGCATCGTTCCATGTCAGTGCGGGAGCCGCGCGCCCCACATGCGCGCATGACCGCATACCGAATGTCATCGGCATCTGCCCTCATCGGTCAGATAGAGGAGCCCATCCTGCACGATAGAGACGCGGACGCCCGCCGACTCCAGCAGATGAACATCACGTTCAACATGATTCCATTTGAACTGTTTCCGCTCTGCGGCAGCACGCAGCGAGCTCAGGGCTAGGGGAACAGAGATTCGTCTCCCTCTCCGGCCAGAGTAATTCGAGCGCCTGCTGCTGCAGTGTTCCTGCATGGCGCAGTCCGCCAGACAGCGCCGCACCGATGACGACGAGGACGCAGATCGGTATGACAACCATCAGTGCATTGGTCAGCAGGAGCTTTGTTTTCAGCGACAAATCACGCAGGTGCATAGCGACACCCTCACTTTCATGATGCCATTATAATGGATTCAGCAGAAAAACTGCGCTGTCCGTCGATTTTGAAAAAGTTTTACGCGTGTTTACACTTTGTTTAACTTTCTCCGATAGGATATACCTGTCAGCAAAAATGTGACGAACAAAAGGAGGATTTCATCATCGGAAGCACAGAAAATCAAAGAGCAGGTCAAGGGCGTATTCAGTCCCGCACATCTGAAGAAGGCCGCCGCTCTCGCCGTTCTCGTCGGCGTCGCCACCGCCGGCACAGCCTACTTCCACTATCAGCAGGTCGAGGCACACTCCCTCATGAAGCGGCAGGCTCGCTCGAAATGATCGCTGCGCAGGCAGCACAGCGGAACATCGTTCTGCTCGATGAGGACAAGGTGCGGTCGATTGCCGCCGACTCCATCGGAAAATCTGAGGCAGAGCTGACCTTCCGCCCACTCGAACTGAAATGAGAGATCACGGCGAGATCGTGACCACAACCGCAAAGGGCACAAAAAGGGAAAGCACGGAGATCGGGAGCAGAGGGACAACAGTCACAGCCCGCACCTGCCGCCCCGCCGCAGGACGCAGCGCCGCCTGCCGCACCTGCGGATCCTGCCGCACAGGCAGACTTCCGCCCTTCTACAAGGTGAAATGCACGGCAAACAACATCACCACAAGCTCCGCATCGAGTGCCGTGACCGGCGCACCCTCGCGAGTGACGCGGATACAGACGACCATATTTTTCTAGGAAGCACTGATAAAATGAGGTCCCTGCCAGATTGGCGTAGATCGTCCGAACGAGGTGGAAAACCAGACGCAGAGTGGTGCTCTGTGGAGGATTTTCCGCCGAAGTGCGGCAAAAAGATGCGTCGAAGATGGTTGTACCGAGTGTATCAGTGCTTCCTCATCACATAAACGTGAGAGCCATGCGCAGAATAATCGTCTCGCATGGCTCTCACGTTTTCACGTCCACGAAAATAAATTCTCCTGTCGATCGAGGCCAGCTTTCCTGCCGCGCCTCATGGATGCGGTCTCCTTCCTGCGCATGCCGATGAGAAATGGCGACGCAGGATCGTCGAGCAAGGCGGCTGCGGCGCACGCGTGCAGGATGCGTGTTGGCATAGCAATAGCGGCGAGAGATGCGGGCAGCTGTCGTATGCGCCGATGTCCGCGCCGAGATAGCATTGACATTCCCTGCGCTGCGGCTGATAGTGCGGGAGTGAATGCGCCGCCCGAGTGCCCGCTCATAGATGCGAGGTCATACAGCCGCCCTGTATCCGCCCCGTATGGAGCGAGTGCATCACCGCCGCCGCACGGATAGACGGTCATGCCATACTGCCGTGCCGTCTCAACGATAAATGCACCGAGCTCCATGCGCTCTGCGTGCGTAACATCACGTCCCTCGGGAAAGTTGCGGCGCGTCTTGGCATAGCGCGTAAGGAAGCTGATGACGACCATCTCCGTTCGACCGCCAGCCGCTCTGCCATCGCGGCGAACATCGTCCCGTGCCACGCCAGTGTATGATGTGCGTCAAGAATGATCGGGTCGTAACGCCACCCGACGGCACGCGTTCCGAGGGCAGACGCGAGCTGATGAAAGGAACGCACAACTCCTCCCATGGCGGCGACATTGGGCTCAATATCCCCTGCCGTATGGGCGTGATGGTGACGTACCAGAACTGCCCGAACGGCGCGAGGAGATCCATATAGGGAAGCATCGGTGCGGGATTCTTCGTGCAGAAGCCAATGAGGTCAACCACGCGCGGGTCAATGCGATAGCGTGTCACCCTGATGTATACTGTAGGGATTACGGACACAGACCCTCGCCCGCACGCAGCCGATTCACCAGCCACGGCGCATAGAACGCCGGAATATCCGTGCCGCCCTGTGTTGAGTATCATCGCTACCTCCCCTTTTCTGCGTGACAGCACACGAATCAGGGAAAGAAATCGCCGACTCGCCAGGAGCAGTCGGGGACGCCCAGTATCACACCCTCTTAGAGATACCGGATATAGACGTAGATGTTCGAGACGATGATCGTGAACACCATGACGGGGAATGCGACCTTCATGAAAGCCAAGGAAGGAGATCGGACGCTGCGCTGGCCGACATCGACGCGACGACGACGTTCGCGCTCGCGCCGATCAGCGTTCCGTTGCCGCCGAGGCACGCACCGAGGGCAAGCGACCACCACATCGGGATCGAGGTTGCTGAGCCCCATCTGTCCCATATCCTGAATGAGGGGAATCAGCGTGGCGACGAATGTGATGTTGTCGATAAAGGCAGAGGCAAAGGCACTCATCCACAGAATGAGGATCGCAGTTGCCTCGACATTGCCGCCTGTTGCCTTTGATCGCCTCAGCTCGCGAGCATGCGGATGACGCCCGTCTCCACGCGCACCGACGAGGATGAAGAGTCCGCCGAAGAAGAAGATCGCAGGCCACTCAATTTTTGAGAGCACCTTGACGATCGCCCTCATCGCGCGTCGCCGTGAGAAGGAGGAGGAGACCTGCAGCCCGAGAGTGCAACCGTGCACGACGAGGCCGAGACTGCCGTGCAGGACAAAGAACGTAATCGTGAGGAAGATAACGTGCAAGGACTTGCGCAGGAGTGCATGATCCGTGATCTGCGCCCTCGCAGGGCAGACGCGCATGATCTTAGTCCCAGCCCGGCTGGGTGTGCAGCCCCTTGCGGTAGAGGCCGATAAGAATGAATTGTACCAAGATAAAGATAATTATTGAGATCAGACGTGAGGTTTTCAACGAACGCCATGAAGTCGAGTCCGACCGCGCTGCCGATCACGATGTTCGGCGGATCGCCGATGAGTGCTGCCGTACCGCCGATGTTCGACGCCAAAATCTGTGAGATGAGATACGGCGTGACATCGACCTGAGCTGCGACGTGATGCTGAACGTGATTGGCACGGTAAGCAGAACCGTCGTGACGTTGTCGAGGAGAGCCGAGCAGACCATCGTAATGGTCGAGAGAACGACGAGAGCGCGATCGGCTGCGCTCTTGACCTCTGCGCCGCCCATATCGCGAGGAAGTTGAATAGCCCCGTCTCACTCGTAATATTGACGATGATCATCATGCCCATGAGCAGTCCGAGAGCGTATTGAAAGTCAATATGGTGAACTGCGACTTCCTGATCGATGATCCCGAAGAGTATCATGAGCATCGCGCCAAAGAGTCCCACGATGGTGCGGTGCACCTTTTCGGAGATGATGAGCGCGTATGCGACGACGAATATGACAATCGCCACAATCGTTGCTGTTTCCATCATTACACATCCTTACTTCTCGTTATGAGAACGCCATCACGTCGCCGTGATGATTACCCGTCGGCCGCTGCGGCGGATCTTCAGCGTGGCGTTCGTCTCGCCCTCCCGTGCAGAGTGCCAGCTTCAGCCCCAGCAGCGCCTTGCCGAGCTCTCTGCCTGCGCGGCGCTGGAGTCCCTGCACGCGCGAGATCGGCGGGCGGCTCCTTTGCCGCCGCCGCACGGGCACGTTCCTCTGCCTGCCGCTCCTGACGCAGCATGGTCTCGCGAGTTTCCTGCCTCGAGCCCCGCATCATATCCTTGTCGGACAGATCTTTTGGTATCTTTGCGCACAGCAAACCTCCTGCCGTCCGTGCAGCATAACACATCGAGAAAAAGAATGCGCTACTTGATTTTGCTCCACGAATCCTTCCAGCCCGACGATGCGATTGAACACTATATGATCCGGCGTGGTGTCCCGGGTCAACAACAAAGTAACCGACGCGCAGGAACTGATAGCGCGTCCCTGCCGTGAGAGACGGACACTCGGTTCCACCTTCGCGTCGGTCAGCACCTCAAGCGAGTGCGCTGAGCGCCGCGATGAAGTCCGCCGGCCCTCCTCGCCCTCTGCCGTACGCAGAAGGCTGTCATAGAGACGCACCTCCGCCGTGAGCGCGTGCTCTGCCGCGACCCACTGGATCGTCCCCTTCACCTTGCGGTTCGCCGCCGTACCGCCGCTGCGCGTCTCAGGCGCATAGGTACAGCGCAGCTCCGTGATCTCACCCGCCGCATCCTTTACGACTTCCTCACAGCGGATGATGATAGGGCGTGCTTGAGGCGTACCTCACCGCCCGGCTTCAGGCGGAAGAAATTTCTTCGGCGCATCCTCCATAAAGTCCTCGCGGTCGATGTAGAGTTCGCGTCCAAAGGGAACATACCGCTGTCCCGCCGTGCGTCGAGCTGTTCTCGGCGAGCAGATACTCTGTCTCGCCTTCGGGATAGTTGGTAATGACGAGTTTCAGCGGATGCAGTACCGCCATGATGCGCGGCGCGTTGCGGTTCAGCTCGTCGCGTACACAGTGCTCGAGCATTGCGCTGTCCACCGTGCTGTTGCTCTTGGCGACGCCGATCTCCTCACAGAACGCACGGACAGCTGCGGGCGGATACCCGCGTCGCCGCATCCCCGAGATCGTCGGCATACGCGGATCGTCCCACCCGCGCACATGCCCTCCTCAACGAGCTGGCGCAGCTTGCGCTTGCTCGTGATCGCGCCCGAGATTCAGACGTGCGAACTCGATCTGACGCGGCCGCTCCCCGCCGGGAAGCCCAGAGATTCGAGCAGCCAGTCGTAGAACGGGCGATGCCTCGAACTCCAGCGTACAGAGCGAGTGCGTAATGCCCTCAATCGCATCCGAGAGCGGATGGGCAAAGTCGTACATCGGATAGATGCACCACGCATCGCCCGTCCTGATGATGCGGCACATGGGCAATGCGGTAGATCACGGATCGCGCATGACGAGATTCGGCGACGCCATATCGATCTTGGCGCGTAAAACGCGCGCTCCGTCCGGAAACTCCCCGCACGCATGCGCGTGAAGAGATCCAGATTCTCCTCGACCGAGCGTCCGCGATGTGGACTCTCCACACCGGCTCGGTCAGCGTACCGCGGTAGGCACGGATCTCTCCGCCGTGAGATCATCCACATAGGCAAGCCCTTCTTAATCAGCTCGACTGCATATTCATACAGTCGCTCGAAATAGTCCGAGGCATAGAATCGCCGATCTCCCCATGAGAAGCCGAGCCAGCGGATGTCCTCCTGAATGGAGTCCACATACTCGACATCCTCCTTCGTCGGATTCTGTATCGTCAAAGCGCAGATTGCAGAGGCCATTGTAGTCCTCGGCAACGCCGAAATTGAGGGCAGATGGACTTTGCGTGTCCAATCGTGCAGATAGCCGTTCGGCTCGGGCGGAAACCGCGTGTGAATGCCTGCCGCATGCCGGCCTTCGCGCAGATCTTCGTCGATGATATTTCGGATAAAATTCGATGTCTTTACGTCCGCCATGTTCCTATCCCTCTATCCGTATAATTCCAATCAATCGTTCTGTGCGCAGCGTCGTTCGATATAGGCGCGCAGGCGTGCGACACCCTCGGCAATCCCTCCTGCGCAGGAAGGCTCGCAATAAAGGCATCCACATAGCCGCGTTCCACAATGCGGCGAGCGTCCACATAAAGTTGATGTCATAGATCCACATGAGCCGCACAATCTTAGCGGTCGCCGTGCGTGCGCAGACGGTAGTAGTCCGCCTGTCGTCCCGCCGCGAAGTCCGCCACGAAATCGGGGCTGACCTCCTGCGCCGCGTCCGACGGACGAAGTTCGGTGCCTGCTCCGCGCCCTCCGGCGTGAGGAACGGAAGGAGAACGCGATAGATGTCAAGCTTTGTCCGCATCACGGATCACCTGGGCAAAAACAGCTTGCGCTCATCGTCCGTCTCCGCGATCTCCTTCTTGTTGTGATACTTTGATCGCAAAGCGCACCACCTCTGCATCTGCATCACTCAGCGGCGCGAGGATATTCTCCTCGGCGAGCACCTTCAGTCCGAGTTCCGCATGATCCTCCGACGCAGCATCGTTGAACGTCCGATAGCGGGCATATTGGCGAAAGCGTCCCACATCGTGAAAAGAGTCCGATGATCTCAGCAATAGCCATATCGTGCGCATAGCATCCGAGATGCTTGCGAGTGCGCGAGCATGCGCCGTCACATAGCCGGTATGAATCTCCTTGAGCTGAATCCCGCGCATCACCTCGGGGTCATTGGTACGAAAGGGAGCGCATATAGGCATTCATCCATGTATGTGCATTTCATGCAGGAGTTTTTCCATCTGCGTTCCTCCTTTCACGTACATCGCCCCACTCAGCCCTCCTCGGGCGGAACATAGCCTCGTCAAAGTCCGTCGCGACCAGCGTCGCCTGTACCTTGCCCGCCATGTCCTCCCTGCACGACCAGTCCCGCAATGATATTGACCGCAGGATGTGCGTGCCCATGGATATAGCGTACGGCCTCATCCACATCACGCAGGCTCATCGCGGGACCTCCCGTGAGATTGAGGACGACGCCGCGTGCGCCCGCCGTACTGCGGTCGAGCAGCGGGCTCCATCGCCTTTCGCACCGCCTTCTGCGGCGTCTCATCGGTACCGATGGCGAGCAGGGTTTCGCTCGATGCACTCTGACGAAAGATCGTCGTCACATCGGCAAAATCAACGTTGATGACCCCCGTGGTCAAAATCAGCTCTGCCACGCAGCCAACGGTCTGCCGCAGCACCTCATCGGCAAGGGCGAAAGCATCGACAAACGACATCTTGCGGTCAGGGGGCGATCTTCAGGAGGTTGTCATTGCGCATCGTGATGAAGGCATCCGTCATGCCCTGCATCCGTGCAATCCCCGCCTGTGCGGTCTGCATCTTGCGCGGCATCTCGAAGTGGAACGGCGTCGTCACCACACCGATGGAGAGGATCCCCATATCGTGTGCGATCTCCCGCCACAACAGGTGCCGCCCCTGTGCCGAGGCCGCCGCCCATCGTCGCCGTGATGATGACGAGATCCGTCCCCTCAAGCATCTGACGAATCGCCTTTTCCTCGCTGCGTGCTGCCTCCTCACCGACCTCGACTCTGCCGCCCGTGCCGCGTCCCTGCGTCAGTTTTTCACCGATGGGCAGCACGGTGATCCCCTGTTTTTCGAGCGCATGCAGCTGGCGAAGATCCGAGTTGAGCCCGACGAGTGTCATATCGAGATCGTAGTTCTCACGCACACCGCGCAGGATATTCCCGCCGCCGCCGCCCACGCCGACCACCTTGATGGTAATTTTCGCCTGAATAATTCCCTCAGTCGGCATATCGCGCCTCCTTATTCTCTACACGCTTTCGGTGCCGCCTGTGCCATGACCGCGCCCGCGAGCAGCAGTGCGCAGCCCAGCACCTGCACGGCGCTCATCGTCTCACCTAGGACTGCCCAGCCTGCCACGGCGGCAAAGCAGTACTCCATCGACATGAGAATCGCCGCCTGCGTCGGCTCGACATACGCCTGCCCCAAAATCTGACAGGTGTATGCGACACCGCAGGAAAGGATGCCCGCATAGCCGATCGGGAGCGCAGCTGCCGAAAGCGCCGCCCACGTGCAAGTCTCAAAAGCATACAGCGAGCAATGCGCTGCCGAGCGTACAGATCAGCATCTCCATGAGACACAGCTCGATGGCGTCCACCACTGCGGGCAAAGCGGTCAATGAGCAGAATCTGTGCCATCCAGAAGAACGCACAGAGAAAGACCAGCACATCGCCTTGGTTCAGCGTCGTTTCCCGTAAGCGGAGAGAAAGTAGACGCCCAGAAAGGCAAGGGAGCGCCGCCCCACTGCACCGCTCGGATACGGTGACCGAGCAGCACTGCCGCAAGCGGCACCAACACGATGTAGAGCGTCGTGATAAACGCTGTCTTACCCGCCGTCGTCGAGAGAAGCGCCACCTGCTGCAGCGTCACACCGACGAACATCGCCAGACCGACAGGGAATGCCGGCGCGAAAGCCCGAACGAAACGTCCCTCGCCTGCCGCTGCACCGCGCGTTTTCCACGATACAGCAGCCAGAGCACCGTCATGAACAGAGTGCCGAGGGCAAAGCGCGATGCCGCATAGGTATAGGTACCAAGCCCTTCCATTCCGAGAATCTGTGCGACGAACGTCGTTCCCCAAAAAGAACGCCGCCGCCAGCAGCATCAAACTCCCGCGCAGACGCACCTCAGAGCACCTTCGACAGGAAGCTGCGCGTACGCTCCTCCTGCGGATGCTCGAAAATCTCCGCGGCGGTACCTGACTCAATGATGCGACCCTCGTCCACGAACAGCAGACGATCGCCGACCTCCCGGGCGAAAGCCCATCTCATGTGTCACAATGACCATCGTCATCCCTCATTTGGCGAGGGCACGCATGACATCGAGCACCTCGCCGACCATCTCGGGGTCGAGTGCCGACGTCGGCTCATCGAAGAGCATCACCTTCGGATGCATCGCGAGGGCACGCGCAATGGCAACACGCTGCTGCCGACCGCTCGAGAGATTGTCGGGATAGGCATCCGCCTTCTCCGCCAGCCCCACGCGCGCGAGCAGCTCACGCGCCGTTTTCTCAGCATCGGCGCGTGCGATATGCTTCACCTTCATCGGGGCGAGCATGATGTTATCGAGCACCGTCATGTGCGGGAACAGGTTGAACCGCTGGAACACCATGCCGACCTCTTCGCGCACCTTATTGATATTTGCTTCCCCGAAAGAGTGATCCCGTCAATGGTGACCTCACCCGCCGTCGGTCCTCAAGATGATTCATGCAGCGCAGAAGCGTGCTCTTGCCTGACCCTCGAGGGACCGATAATAACGACGACCTCCTTCTCCGCAATGGAGAGATCAATCCCCTTCAGCACCTCATCCGCGCCGAACGACTTGCACAGTCCCTTTAATCTCAATCATGGACGCGGCACCTCCGTTCCAGATACGCGACAAAGCGCGAGATCGTCAGCGTCATCACGAGATAGATCACGGCGACGCTCATCCAGATTTCAAACGACCCATAGGTCTTTGCGATGATGAGCTGCCCGCGCCGCGTCAGCTCCTCAAAGCCGATAACGGAGACAAGGGACGAAATCCTTCAGCATCGCGATGAACTCGTTGCCGAGCGGTGGGATGACGCGCTTGAACGCCTGCGGTACGATGATGTAGCGCATCGTCTGCAGCCACGTCATACCGAGCGAACGACCCTGCTCCATCTGCCCCTCATCCACGGACTGAATTCCCGCACGAAAAATCTCCGCCACATACGCGCCGGAGTTGATGCCGCAGGCGGAGATCGCCGCGATGAACGGATCGATGCGTTGTCCCGTAATCACAGGAAGGGCAAAGTAGAAGAGGAAAAATCTGCACGAGCAGCGGCGTACCGCGGAAGAACTCCACATAGACCTCCGCGAGCAGGCGCAGCGGGCGCAGATGCGAGATGCGCGCAACACCAACGACCAGACCGATCACAAAACCGATCGCCGTCGAGAGCACCGTGATCTGAATCGTCACCCCCGCACCGATAAGTAGGAGCGGGAACGAATTGACCACGAGATTCATATCAAAAATTCATAAACTCATCCATTCCATAGCATAGTGCGGCTGCATAAATAGCCGTCTTTTGTATTATATTTCAATCGCCTTGTGCTGTCACATATTCGCGCTCTTTGCCGCACGGGAATCCGCATCATTCTCCTGCGTTCTGCCATGAAAAAGAGCGCATCGGATCTTTTCAGGTACCTCCTGCAACTCGCCTATATTCTACCGATACAATAAAACTCCCCCAAAGCGACTGCCCGGGGAGTTATCTGTCCGAAAAAGGAAATGAAGGAATCATGGATAAAACGACACGCGCCAGATCGGCGTAGATTTACTCCACAGCCGTCAAAAACTCCCTGTCGCGACGGTCGGAATTCATCGCCATAAAGAATCCATGCAGTCTCCTGTATGCCAAATACAATATCTTGAGAAATATTGTAGGCATATCGTGCCCACGGATGCTCCAAAGTGCTTTTCCTGTATGGCTCGTCATCTGCGCCAGCGAAGGGTCTTAAGTACTGCTTAGCAAACCCTTCTTCCCGTGAACCCAGCGTTTTCGTGGCTCGGGGAAGAAGAGGTAGTCAGGATTCGCAGCAATGAGCTGCTCTTTTTGTCATCTCCTCTCCCATATGATTCCCTGCGGCAGCTTTTGCATTGATGGACTCTGTATAACGACAGAGCTCATCAAAGGTAGACCCTGCGCCGCCATAATTTGGCATAATGGAAATAAGCGCAATACTCTTGTGTTTCTTCTCCTCCGGCACTAAGGCAATTTTCTCTTGGAGCTCAGCAAGTTTGTCTTCCATTTTTCTTAATGAGCTTCTCCCCGCGCTCCGATTCTCCAACAGCCGCAGCAAGCAAGCGTATATTTTTCATGGATATCGTCGATGGTGGCTGCTGACCCAAAGACAACGACAGGTATATTCAGGTCTCGTATTGCATCGACATTCTCCTTGGGCAGCCATTCTGGAACAGCAACGAGATCCGGCTGCAAAGCAGCGATTTCCTCCACCGATGGGTTGCGAGAACAACATTTGAGATTTTTCACGTACCCATGGAATATTCGTATCCTCTGTATTGGCAAGAGTCTCATTGATGGCAACCATCCGCTTCGGCTCCATCAAGCCAAGCATCATCTCATCACTGCTCGCGCCAATCGTCAGGATCCGTTGGGGCTTATGCAAAATAGACACAACCGTCCCATCCGCATCAGTAACACTGTAGGTGTTCTGGTTCTGCCTGTCCGAAATACCACAGCCCGTCAAAGAGAATAACAGTATGAATATGCACGGCAGCATCACTGCACGCAGCCATCGGCTCATCGTTCCACAACTCCTTTTAGGAATCACTGATAATTTGCAGCCCCTCGGTATCCCTCCGGCAATCGCATTGACGAGCTGCAGGATGGCAGGGAAGGGCATCCGTATCGCCGTGAAGGATATGCTCCACATCGCAGTCCGCGTTGAGAGATTGGTTAAGGTAAGCATGGTTAGAACTTGTAACTGTAGCTCAGGAGGTAGTTGATCGGTGCGCTGTGGTAACGAAGACCGGTGTGCATCGTCGTGTCATCACGGTCGAGCACGTTGTCAATACGCAGACTGATCTCATTGTTCTCATCCGGCGCATACGTTGTGTTCCATGTCGTGAGCAGATAGGGTTTGACCGCATGCGGCAGCTCTTTGACGGAAGAACCACGCGGCTTCCCAAATAGGTCGCCGTGAGTGAGGAGGTCCACTTGTCGCTTCCGATAGGTCACGCCGCCCGTCAGCTGCAGCTTACCAAAGTACGGTACCCATCCGCCCGGTCGGTCGGAGTTCTTCGTCTGGGGATTCTGCCATGTGATGCCCCAGTTGTAGGAGAGTCCGTTTTTCCGCGAATCTCATTGGACAGCTCAACTCCCGTATTGCGGAAATCCTCGTTCACATAGATATACTGGACGGTTCCGGAATCTTTGTCCACAGATGCCGAAATATTATCCTTGATATCAATATGGAAGAGCGCCGCTTTCCATGTGTGCCCGCCATGGTTTTTCTTCCATCCGATTTCATAATTGATGCCTTCTGCGGCTTCAGATTTGGCGTAAACGGTGCATATCATTTTTGGGGTACATCTGGGAGAAGGTCGGCATGACAAAGGACTGACTGACATTCAGATAGAGGCTGCTGTCCGGGGTCAGCTTGTGCAGCCACTGTGCCGATGCACTAAGGTCGCTGTAGTTCTGCCCCCGTGTAGCACCCGTCGTCCACGTCTCACGCAGACCGAAGATGCCTGTGTTCTTCGCATCGAACCGCTGCTCCCACTGCCCGTATACGCCCCAATTATTGCGTACAAAACGTCCTGTTTTACTATCCGCCGCTGCCACCGTCACATCATAAAACCTCATGCTCCCCTTAATGCCCGCAATCGCGGTAGACTTTCCTCCAATGCGCCATGTACGCTGCAAATCCAAGCCAAACGTACTGTTTTTTTCTCGCGGGTATGGTACTCGGCCGGTTTTTGCACCCACCCTACTCATATAGGTAGTACCGGTTCCCTCCGATGCCCCTGTGTTGAAATACAGGCTGCCCTTCCAGTCCTGATCCTTATAATTCAGCTGTGTTGTATAACGATTTGTCATATATTTACGCGAGTTATAAGGATCTCCAGGTCTGATCCCCGCCGTACTGAGATCAACCTGTGTGAATGTGCGGGTATAGCGCACCTCACTTTTATGATAGCTCAGGAGGAAGTCCAGACGCGGATTCACATGATAGGTCAAGCCCATGCTTTCCTTCTTGATATCGTGAATATCGGTACGCTGCTCGCCTTTGAATTGCGGAACATAGACTAAACCGACCTTCCTTTTCCTCGTCTCTTCATCGTAGTAGAGCCCATCCCTGCGCCCAAACTGATCAAAATTGTAATAGAGTACCAAAGCGCTCATCCCCAACGCTGACACCATAGCTGCGCTGCCCGTAGTTGCCGAAGCCCGCATGTACCTCGTTCGCCATCGTCTTCTTTGGTGATGATATTGACAACGCCCGCCATCGCATCGCTGCCATAGAGTACGGAGCCGCTGCCCTTCACGATCTCGATGCGCTCGATGCTCTCTGCGGGGATTGCATCGAGATTGTACTTGCCGCGCCATGCAATCGGATTGCCGTTCATCAGCACGAGCACACCGCTTCTCACACCGCGTACGTTCAGTTCATTCGTCATCACCCCTGTGCCGCACCAGCAGGCCTAGAAGGACTTATAGATGAAGCCATTCGCCTTCGCAAGCACATCCGACGCGTTTGCCGCCCGCTGTCCTTGATTTCCTGCGCCGTGATAATCGTCGTCGCAGCAGGCACATCGAGGTCACGCTTCTTCGTCCGCGTCGCTGTCACTACGGTCTCACCGAGGGCATGCGTCGCGACCTCCTCGCCAGCGGGACACATCGGCATCCACCGTCTCCGCCGCATAGACCTGTCCGTCGTTGCAGAAAGTGCAATCGCCGCTGCCAAAAGTTGTTTGTTCCACATTTGCATTACCATTCTCCTTCTTTAAGAAAAACACTGATAAGCCACATCCATCAGTACATCCATAAGATTGTGACTATATTTATGATCACCGCCCAAGTACATGGGCGAAGTGATTTCATGATTGTTGTATTCGTCTCGTGCTGTGCTGTTGCGATGCCCTGCGCGCCGCTCCTGTCACGGCGCGGTAGGGCATCAGAACTTGTAGCTGTAGCTCAAGAGGTAGTTAATCGGCGCCGTATAATACTCCGATCCGGCATGGGACGTGCTGTCATGCCGATCGAGGACGTTGTCGATGCGCAGACGGATCTCACTGTTCTCATCGGGTGCATAGACCGTATTCCACGTTGTGAGCAGGTACGGCTTCGTCTCATAGGCAGGCTCTTTGGATGGCAGCTGGACACGCTCCGCCAGATAGGATGCGGAGAGATCGGACGTCCATTTCCCACGCTGATAGGGAGATCCCACCCGTGAGCTGAATCCGCCCTGAAGCTTCGTTCCCAGCCGAGATTCTTCTTAGTGCTCCTCACCTGAGGATTCTGCAGGGTCACGCCCCAGCGATAGGAAAGCCCATTCTTGGCTTGGATGCGATCGGAGAGTTCAACCCCCGTATTGCGGAAGTCCTCATTGGTATACTGATACGACCCGAGCTAAGTGCGCGTGCAGAGATATTGTCCGTGACATCCATGTGGAACAGGGCTGCCTTCCACGCATGCCCGCCGTGCGTCTTCTTCCAGCCGATCTCATAGTTGATGCCCTTCTGCGGCTGCAGATCGGGTGCTGCCTTCTGTCAGCCGTTATCCGTATACATCTGGGAGAATGTCGGCATGACAAAGGACTGCGTGATGTTCAGATAGACACTGCTCTTCGCATCGAGCTTATGCAGCCACTGTGCCGAGGCACTGAGGTTGCTGTAGTTCTGACTGCGTGCCGCCCCTGTCGTCCACGTCTCTCGCAGACCGAATATCCCCGTATTGCGTGCATCAAAACGCTGCTCCCACTGTCCGAACAGTCCCCAGTTGTTGCGTGCGTACCGCTTGTCCTCCGTGCTGGCAGGGTGTCGGCAGCTTCGCATATATCTCATGCGCAGATCCATGCCGACGACTGCCGTGGCTCTCGGATGGACCTTCCACATACGCTGCACATCGACCCCATACGTCGTATTCTTTTTCACGAGTGTGATAGAGCTCTATTCTGACCTACGGGAAAAGGGGTTGTCAGAAAAACGAGCGACGCCGGCATAATCCAGCGTCCCCGTGTTGAAGAACAGATTCGCCTTCCACGCAGGGTCGTGGTAGTTCAGCTGCGCGATGTACTGCTTCGTCTCGTACGTGCGCCGATTCATCGGATCACCTACGTGGATGTGATAGAAGTTATGCGACGGATCAACGGCGGTAAAGGTACGCGCATACGTCCCCTCTGTCTCGTAATAGCCGAGCTGGAAATCCATGCGCGGATTGATGCGGTAGGTCAGTCCCGTATTGCGCTTGATGACATCGCTGATGTCCGTTTGTGTCGACCCATGAAAGCGCGTGACGGCATAGTCCGTATTGGTGACGCCGCCCTGCCGCCCCCACTTATCGTAGTTATAGTAGAAGCCGAATTTCTCATCGCCGACGCTCACGCCATAGCTGCGCTGTCCATAGTTGCCGACACCGACATGCACTTCGTTGGGCATTGTTTTTTTCGTGATGATGTTGACGACGCCGCTCACTGCATCACTGCCATAGAGAACAGAGCCGCTGCCCTTGACGATCTCGACGCGTTCGATCGTGCTCGCAGGGGATCTGATCCAGATTGTACTTGCCGCGCCATGCAATCGGATTGCCGTTCATGAGGACGAGCGCACCGCCCTTCAGGCCGCGGATGTTCAGCTCGTTCGTCATGCTAGCCATCGCCGCGCCGTTCGGTCCAAAGGAGGTATACGTAAACCCATCCGCCTTTGCCAGCACGTCCGATGCCGTTGCCGCGCCGCTCCGTGCGATCTCCTCTGCCGTAATGGTGGTCGTTGCAGCCGGCACATCGACATCACGCTTTGTCGTCCGCGTCGCCGTGACAACGGTCTCGCCGAGCGTGTGATCGTCTGTCGCCGCCGCGGGCTCCTCCGCATAGACCTGCCCCGTCAGTGCGGAGAGCAGGGACTGCCGTCGTCAATATTTTCTTATTCCATCGTCTCATGATAATATCTCCCCCAAAAAGATAGCAATTCCCTATGTTTCAATTCCCTATTCCAACTGGAACCGAAATGTCTTCTTCCAAAACGCCACTGCGTCCATTGTCCCCAGGTTGAACTGAAAGCGATACCCGCCGCAATCGCCGCGCGATCCATCGCACTGTAGCCGGAGGAGGAAACGAGCCTAACGGACTCGACCGAGCCGTCTGCGGCAACGAGAATCTCGACCTTCACCGAGCCCTCGACATCATCCTCGATGAGTTCCTGCGGGTACTCAGGTGTCGCCTCTGCCCGCAGGCTCGCCTCGACGCGCTCTGCCGGCGGGGCGGGCGGAGCGGCGGGAGCTGCATCTTCGCCGCCCGATGTGCCGGATGTTCCGCCCTTCGTCCCCGCTGTGTCACCGCCGCCGCTGCTGCCGCTGCTACCCACCGTCCCCGTCTGCGTCCCGTCTGACGGTTTTGACGATGTGGCAGATGTTTGGGGATTGCTCGTCTGCTTCGGTGTCTCCTGCGGCGTTTCGGGCGGCAATGTCTTATCGACGATCACAACGTCGCTCACCGCACTCACTGCCGGAGCTGGTGCCGAATCACCTGCGGCAGCCGCGGCAGGTGGTCCCGCATCGTAGAGCGTGACCTCCACGGGCGTGTCCCCCGTCTGCGGCACGGCAATCGAGAACAGTCCCAATGCCCCCGCCGCCAAGAGGAAAATCACATGCAGCGCCAGTGACAGGCTGAGTGCCGTGTATGTCCCCCGTTTTTCCTCCATTACCGTATCCATTTCACCCCTCCAGTTTCACACGACGCCGCAGCAGATACAAGAAGTACGGCGTACCGATAAATGCCGTCATGATGCCGACGCGAATCTCCATCCCGGGGAGAAGAATCCGCCCGATGGAGTCGCAAAGCACGAGAAATGTCGCCCCGCAAGAAGGCTCGCAGGAAGCAGGCGCCGATGATCGGGACCGACGAGCAGGCGCATCATGTGCGGGACAACCAGTCCAACGAATCCGATGTTTCCGCTGATGCAGACCCCCGTCGCCGTAGTGAGTGCCGCAAGCACGAGGAACAGCAGGCGAAACGGCGTCACAGACATCCCCGCCGTGCGCGCCTCCACCTCGCCGAATGCGAGGAGATTCAGATGCCGCGCAAGGAGCAGCATCACCGACGCGCCGACCCCGATCAGTCCCAATCCCTCAAGAGGACATGATCCCAGCGGCGATAATCCAGACCGCCGATCGTCCAGAAGAGATACTGCTGCATCTTCTGCTCGTTGAGAACCGTGAGAATGGCCGCCGTACACGCAGCGAGGAACATCCCCACCACAACGCCCGAGAGGGTAATGTCATGACTGGGATTCGTCCGTGGCGCATGGAGAGGGATACGGTCAGCCCCACGGCGAGCATCGCACCGACAAAGGCAAAGGCAGGGGAGCAGGAGCACGCTCGACGCACCGACGCCGAGGTCCGATGGCAAGCACGGCACCGACCGATGCCCCGCTCGACACGCCGATGATGCCGGGATCGGCGAGCGGATTGCTGAAGATACCTTGGAGCACCGCCCCCGATATGCCCAGCCCGGCACCGACCATCAGGCCGACGAGGCGTGCGCGGCAAACGGATGTGCAGAAGAACAGCCTCCTGCTCCGGTGTGAGAACGATATGGGGAAGAATGGGCAATCCCATGGCATGCGCAAAGTATGCGACGATGTACTCCGCGCTGATGTCATACTGCCCCGAGCACAGAGACAGAATGACAACCGCAGCGAGCGCCCCAACGAGCCCCGCGAAAACACGCTGTTTCATTGTGTCGTCCTCCCTCTCCCGAAGTTCCGAGGATCACGCGGAGAGTGCTTCTTTCTCTGTGCGGTTTTCATCTGCCTCCGTATAGACCTCCATGTGATGCGTCAGCGGATTCTCGGTGACCCGCACAGGCGCACCGTACGCATGGGTCAAGAGCGCGTCCGTCAGTACGTCCTGCGGCCGCCCATCTGCGAGCAGACCGCCGCCCCCGATGAGAAGGAGGCGCGAGCAGAACCGCGCCGCCGAGGCTCAGCTCATGTGCGACGAGAAGCACGGTCTTGCCCGCCGCGCAAAGCTCACGGCAAAAACGGAAGATTTCCTCCTGATAGATCACATCCAGCCCCGTCGCCGGCTCGTCGAGAAAGAGCACGGGTGTCTGCTGTGCGAGCACCTTTGCGAGCAGGACACGCTGCCGCTGTCCGCCCGACATGGCGTGGAGGGCTTGTCTGCCAGTTCCGGAGACCCCCGTATAGGCTATACACGCTGCCGCAATGGCACGATCCGCTTCCTTTTCCTGCTGCCACCACGAAAGGTAGGGATAGCGCCCCGCCAGCACGACATCCAGTGCCGTATAGTCAGCAATCTCTCCGCCCTGGCGGAGGTATGACGCACGCTGCGCAAAAGTCACGCGGCGAGAGCAGTTGAATCGGCAGGCCATCAGCGTCACCTGCCCGGCGAGCGGCGGCAGGGATGCCGCGCAGTGTCTTGAGCAGCGTGCTCTTTCCCGCGCCGTTCGGTCCGATCAAGCCGATGATCTCCCCCGCCCCCACGGAGAAGGATACATCCTCGAGGATCACCTTGCCATGATAACCGGCGTAGAGTTTCTCGACGTGAATGATTTCCTCCAACATAGTCCCCTCGTACTCAATCCACGGTACCGAAAGGTGCTCGTCCGCAGGCTGCCGAAATGCGTCGCCATAGACGCGGTAGGCAATCTCCTGCACGCCGAAGACAAAGTCCTGCGAGCAGTTGTAGATATACCCCTCGAACGGTTCAGCAAACGCCTGGTTCCGAATCGCCTTCATCGTCTGCAAAGAGGGATCCCCCAGATACTCCTGCGGAACTTGTCCACATCATAGTTCCCGTGATCGTTATACGTCGGCAGGAAGAGGATGTCTGGATTGATCGCGACAAGCTGCTCCTTTCGTCATCACCCTGTCCATCACGTATGCCGAAGTGCAGCGCGCCCGTTCGTAACGCCTGCGAGAGAACAGGCCCTCGTCAAAACTGCTGCCGATGCCTGCCGTAGGCACTCATGAGCGAGATGAGGGACGACGCTCTTCGCGCTGCTCCGGAGGAATCTGCTGCACCTTTGCCTCAATCTCCGCCAGTTTTTTTCATCCATCATGGACTGCGGCCGTACGCCGCGCTCCTCTTCACCCGCCGCTGCCGCGAGCAGCGCGATCGTCTCACGGATTTCTGTGAGATTCTTTTGCGCCCCTTTGCAGACAACCACCTTCACCCCCGCCTCGCGCAGGACGGCACGATGGAGAGATCCCCCAGTCCGGTACAACGACGAGATCGGGCTGCAGTGCCATGATCTCCTCCACGGTCGGATTTCCGATGCGGTGTGGAATCGCTTTTACGAGCGCTGTCACATTGGAGCTCACAGGATCGTCAAGGAGTCCATTCACCGCCGCCATGCGCTCCGGCTCGACCAGCCCCAGCATCACCTCATCCGTGCTCATCGACAATGTGATGATGCGTTTGGGCGGCGCGGAAACGCGGTGACTGTCCCTCAACATCTGTCACCTGATACGCGACAGGCTCTGAGCGAACGGGTCCCGACGGACTGCACGCCGCAAGCAGAAGGCTCAGCACGCAGAGGAGGACTGCCATGTATTTTCTCGACAAGATAGTCTCCTTCCCTTCAGCCACAAACATGAATTATAGCATAATTTTTCTATCGTTTTTGGTTGTTCTTTATGTTATTTTTATCGAGATCATTTGCTTGCGCTGCAAAAATATTTCCGTTCCACAGCAATTCCTCGATATGACGTGCGCCGCGCAGTCCCATGAACGGGCTCTCCGATAAGTACAGCGCATCCTGCACGGGATAGGCAACGGGGAGATACTGCGTCCCTCTCGGATCAATATGGCAGACTCGTTGCTGCTCCCGAGCAGCAGCCCGCCCTCCATCTCCGCAAGGAGTTCTCGTATCCGTACGGCATCCGTCTCGCCCAGTATCTCATCCGCGAGGGGCAGAGCCTCCCGTGCCCCTGCCGTATCTGCCGCAACCACGAGATGGCAGACATCTGCCCACTCCGTCCGAATTACTGAGCAAGCCCCCAAGCAACGGAACGCGGAGCACGGATCAGTGCCGTTTCATAGCAGAGCTCCCCAGAGGCTCTTGCATTCGTTGATGCGCAGAAAGTCCTCGCGCATTACGCGCGCAATCTCAGCCTCTGCCGTGTCCCCATGCAGGGGCGGCAGCACGGGCGATCTCCTGCAGCCAGCGCTGCGTCCCTGCACGCCCATACGGCGGCAGCATTGCGAGATAGGGGGTGCCGCAGAGTTCATTGAGCAGGCGGGCGCTCCCAGTCCGAGCTCATCGTGCACGACGATATTCAGTGCCGCACGCGACAGTGTGCCCATTCCCGCAGCGGACAGATCGCTGCCGAGGGACGGCATTCACGCGATAACCCGCCATCTCAAGCGGGCGCACGAGTTCACACACATCGTTGCCGCCATTGCAGTAGGTACTCGTCATGCCGATCAAATTGACCGTATGCGCCTGGTCTCCTGCCGCCCTGCCAGAAGCAGCGGCGAGTGCGGTGCACGCTGCCTTGTCCCAACCGTCGGCAAAAGCTGCCCGGTAAGCCCGCTCGTATCGAGGGCGACGATAGGCAGGTGATCCCGCTTCGCGCGCAATCGCCTCAACATCGTCGCCGATGGGCCCGCCGCACAGCTGCTGATAATCGCAAGCAGTGCGGGCGGCGGCTCCACATAGAGCAAGAGCCTCGTTCAGATACTCCTCCGCACCGAAGACAATCGCATCATTGTCAAGCTGCGTACAGAGCATACGATGGGAGATCGTCGCCTGACTGTGCTCAATGTGACGCATGGCAAAAGAAATGGCACCAGAGGGACCGTGACGACGATCACCGCATCCCATGACCCCAGCAAAAATGCCGCTGCCCCTGCCAGCGCACAGGGTATCCGTACACATACAGACATCGTCGAAGGATTTTTCACGATCATCCATAGATCAGCCCTCCCTGCTCTCGTGCCGATGCAGAATCCGCCGCATATCATCCAGCAGGCGGCGCTCCATCGACCAGCCGACCGACGGCAGCAGCGCAAGGAAGAGCTGGCGCAGCTTCGTATCGACGAGTTCATGTGTCGTGAGGACAAAATCCACACGGTGCAGCAGCTCCTCTGCCGCAGCATCCCCCTCATGATGAATGGGGACATCGGTTTGTCTCTGCAGCTCCTCCTCCATCACCGCACGTCGCTCGGGCATGAAGCAGTCCAGCAGGACGATACCGTTCAGTTCAATCCCCGCCTTGTCCAAGAGCCGCAAAACGATCTCCGGCTGGAACCATGTGAGGTCAGGTACCGATGGCAAGGGCACATCTGCGTCCCGCAAGATCATTGCGTGCCTTTTCCACGGCAGCGGCGAAGGAATCCTCCTCCGCCACAATGGCGCGTTCCGCCGCCTCCTCGCAATGACAGATCTGACCGACACGCCGCAGCCACCGCGCCGTCTCCTCCGCCCCCACTGCGTAGACATCGGCAAGATAGGGGCGTGCCCGAGGCGCTCTCTGATATGCGCGGCGAGTGCCGCCAGCTGCGCCTGCTTCTCGTCGTCCATGCGGCGGTCGGAGCAGGATGACGAGCTCCGCCTCCGGCACCGCCTGCAGTTCATCGAGGGCGAGATAGGGACGGGAACTGTCCCGTCACGCGCAGGCCGAGCAGGCGAGCAGCCGCCGCAGTTCCTTGACATATTCACCGTGCATCCCCCGCAGTCGCCGAGGAGCACCACGGTTCCTACTTGACGTTCGGCGGGCTGCATAAAGCGATCCACGAGTGCCCGTGCGGCATCGAGATAGCCTGCATAGTACTCTCCATCGAGAAAAGCCGTGTGCCGAGACTGCCGTGACCGGGAGCCCCAGTTCCTCCTCCATCTCTGCCGCGATCGCCTGTGTATCGTCGCCGATCACACCGCTGACACAGGAGTTTGCGATAAACACCGCCTGCGGATGATATTTCTGCGGCAAAGCGAAGGCACTCCCGCAGACGCTCCTCGCCGCCAAAGACCGCCTCGTTCTCGCTAAGACCACTCGTCAGCAGCGGCACGGGAGAGACCGCACCGATGTACCCGCCGCCGTCAGCCGATGAAAGCTGCTCACGTCCATCCCATGCGCGATGTGGGCGCATGGACGCGACTGTGAAGACGACGAGCGCACCGCGCACGAAGGAGAGCGCACGCCAGACACCGGGCATGCTGCAGCTGCAGTTCGTGCGGCGCACTCCGACGCGTTTGACCTCAATCCCCATAGCTCTCCACCAGTTCCTCGAGCTCCTCGAACGCCATCGGCGTCGGCACGGTCAGCATTTCATTCGTATCAATCGCATGCGCGAGTGCCTTGTAGTACTGCGCCTGCTCTGACTCCGGTGCGTAGGCGATGAGTGTCTGCCGATGGATCTCCGCCCGTGCACGGCGCGCGAACGCGGGATATAGGGTGATGAGCTGCGTCCCGATACGCGCGGCAAACGCCGCAGCGGAGTTCACGCTCGTTGTGCACGTCGCGCCCGTTGCCGATGATGCCGCCGAGCTTTACTGCACCGCGCGCAGCAAAGCGGCACGCCCTTTGCAATATTGTTCGCCGCATACAGCGACATGAGCTCGCCCGAGGAGACGATGAGATCTCCTCAGCGTACCCCTCGCGAATGGGAACGGCAAATCCGCCGCAGACCACATCGCCGAGGACATCGTAGAGTACAACATCCAAATCGTCAGGGCATGAAGTGCCTTCAGGCGCCAAGTGCTACGATAATCCCGCGCCCGGCACAGCCGACTCCCGGATCGGGACCACCCGCCTCGATACAGCGCACGCCGCCGGCACCCTCGTGGACGATTTCGCCAAGCGTGAGTGCTGCCCCTTCTTCTCACGCTCGAGATCGAGGATCGTGGACGGGGCAATACGCCCGGAGCAGCAGACGCGTCGAGTCGTTTTTCGGATCGCAGCCGATCTGACAGACACGCCGCCCCATCTGGGCAAATGCCGCAGACACATTCGCGGCTGTCGTGGATTTGCCGATGCCGCCCTTGCCATAGAACGCAATTTTTCATAAGCTCACCTATTCTTACTCATCCCTCTGCTCGTTCCTCCAAATCGCCCTCAATGGAGAGGTAGAGGCTGCGCAGCTCGTCCAGCGTTTCCTGTGAGGCGTTCCACAAGCCGCGCTGCTGTGCCTCAAGCAAGGTCTCCGCCATGCGGTGGAGCGCCCACGGGATTGACCTCCTGCATCCACTCCTGCATCCCCGCATCGAGGACATATTTGCGCGCGTAGCCCTCGTACATCCAGTCTTTCATCCACGGCACTCGTCGCGTCCCACTGGTAGCTGTGCGCCAGATAGTTGGCGAGATCGGAGGCACCCTTGTAGCCGTGTTGTTTCATCCCCTCGATGAACTTTGGATTCATCGCCTCCCACGGAACAGACGCGCCGCCTCCTCCGCAACGCTGCGCAGGACAATACGCTGCCGGTCGCTCGAATCGCCCGTATAGGAGCGCGGTGCCTGCCCGTCAGCGCCCGCACAGTCGCAATCATACCGCCGTGGTAGGCGTTGTAGTCATCCGAGCTGAACATGTGCGTCTCACGCGTATCCTCATTTTTACCGGACATCCAGCCCCGCCATGCGACGCTGAAAGACCTCAGGATCATACGCACGTGCCATTCCGTCGCCGCCGTATGCTCGTTCCCGAGAACCGCGTATGAGACCGCGGCGAGATCGTCGAGAGTCTCCCATGCCTTTGACTCGAGCAGGTCGGCGACACCTGCACCATATACCCCCGGCGGGTCGCCAAAGATGCGTACGGAGGCGCGTTCCCACGCGCTCTCCTGCGTCTCGCCCTGCTCCTTAAGCCATGCCGTATCGGAGAGGACGTGCTTGCGTACATAGTTCTCCCCATCGCTTTCGTCGAGATCGCGCACCATGCGCACCGCCTGATCCACCCAGCGTATGGCGTTCGGCACTGCATCACGGAACAGTCCGCTGATGCGTGCCGTCACGTCGATGCGCGGGCGCTGGAGCTCTGCGAGGGGGATGATCTCAAGCCCGCAGACACGCTGTGACGGACGCCGCCAGACAGGGACGCACGCCCATGAGATAGAAGAGCTCGGCGATACACTGTCCATGACTGCGCATATTCGAGCCCGCCCAAAAGACAATGCCGACCGCCCGGGATAGCGCCCTCATCGCTGATATATTGCTCGATGAGCGCGTCCCCAGCTGTTTGCCATACTCCCCATGCAGCGGGCGTCGGCATACAGCGCGGATCGATACCCGTAGAAATTGCGCCCCGTCGGCAGTACATCGACGCCGTTTGTCGTCGGTGCACCCGCAGGGCTCGGCTCGATGTAACGCCCCGTGAGAGCACGCAGCGTCTCCGTGATCTCCCCTCCGTGCAGCGCAGGCGCGGCACCATATCCTCCACGACCTCATGCAGCGCATGGGCAAAGGCGGCGTGCATCTCCTCCGAGGAGCCGGCTATCACGGGCAGCTCCATCGCCCGCGCGACGGCCTCCGGTGCATAGTCATGCGCCGCAAGGAAAGAGATAAGCGCACGCATATCTGTCTCGACCAGCGTCCAGCTTTCGCCCGTAGGTCATGCCCGTCCGCCGTCATGCGCTCACTGTGTGTGAGCAGCTCCTCATAGTCGTACCCCGACCGCTCGGCAACGAGACGGACAAGGGATTTCTCCCCGCCATGCTCCATGCGCACGAGCGCACACAGGAAATCGATCAGCGCGCTCGCCCGCAGGCGCACGTCCGAGGATGTGCAGCCCCGTGCGAATCTGCATATTCTTGAGGTCGGTCACATAGTTGTGGAGGGCATCGGCATAGTCGTCAAAAGGAATCGCCTTCGTCGATTTCTCCTCGAAGTGGCAGGCGGCAGCTTTCTCACGGACAAGCTCCTGTGCCGCCTCGATATTGTCCAGCTGTGCTGCGCGAAAATGGACGTACTCATCGAGCGCCTGTTCCAGTTCTCCGATCTCCTCAAACTCCCCGCGAGCTCCATCGGCGGCGAGAGTGACTGATGAGGCACGCCGCACCGCGCCGCTTTCGCCTGAATCCCTCCCCGACAATCGTGATCCAGTAGGGATAGATATCCGGCAGGTCGCCCAGCGACACATCCTGCCAGCAGCGGTTCGAGAGCGCCGTGCTCTTGCCCGGCAGCCACTCGAGGGAGCCGTGCGTCCCGACGTGAATGACCGCATCCGCCTGCCAGATGTCGCGGAGCCAGTGATAGTAGCCGATGTAGTGGTGTGTGGAGCGGCGTCCGGCGAGTGGAGCAGCTCGCCGGGCATCCTCGCCAAAGCCGCGTGGGGCTGCACCGTGATGAAGATATTCCCGTTCAGCGTGCCCGGGATGAGCAGTGTTCCATCGTAATTGAACACATCACCGGGCGCATCGCCCCAGTCCTCGTCGAGCTGTGTGCGCACCTGTTCCGGCAGCTCCGTGAAAAAAGGCGCCGTACTGTGCTGCTGTCAGCTGTCCATCGGCAGACTTTGCCTGCTCCGTCGTCATAAAGCGGCGGTCATTGGTCGCGTGATCCGTCAGCAGCTTCATGAACGCCTTGCTGCTCTCCGGGATCTCCTCCATGACGTAGCCCGCCCGCTCCATTGCCCTCAGCAAAGAGAGGACATCTCGGGTGAGTCCAGTCCCGCCGCGCTGCCGATGTTTGCATTCGTCGCGGGATAGTTGTGAAAGACAATCGCAACTTTCTTCTCCGCGTTCGGCTTATGGCGCAGCGCGCCCATTTTCGCGCCTTGCGCGCCATCCGCTCCATGCGTTCATCCAGCGGCGCATAGCTGACCTCGCTGACTCATCGCGTACCTTTGCCGCAATCGGAACGGCGTGATCACACCGTCAACCCGGCATGGCGACGCTCATCGAGACCTCCATCGGATCGAGCCCCGCCGGAGAGCGCTCCCCACTCCTCCTTTGGCGCGAGCACTGTATACGCCTCAAGAACAGGCACACCGAGCGCATAGAGATCCTCGATTCGCGTACCGCCTGCCTTGAGAGAGAACTTCATCGTGCTGATGATACATCGACATAGGGCGTTCCATCCTGCAAAAATATTTTTCGATTGCGCTCCATCAGGGTCGGAGATTCCACGCGCATCACGATAGGCGTTCGAGAACACGGCGACGGCGTTCATCCCTCCGCCTCAATCGCACGGATGAGTGCCGTGTGATAGGTAAAATCTCGCGTAATCCACTCCGAGCGATAGAAGATCACGCCGACCGTCGGGCGCCCTCCACGTAATGCACGCCGAGATAGCCCGCGATGTCCTCGGGATCTCTCCCGCCCATGCCGGATGATAGACACCGTTCCATGCGAGCGGTTTGGGCGGCTCTGCCGTGCAGGAAAGCCCTCCGAATCTCTCTGCCGAGCCAGCGGAAGAGATTGCACATATTCGCCTCGCCGTCATAGCGAAAATACGCCCACGTCCGCTGAATCTGCTCCTCCGAGAAGCCGTACGTCACCTTGTCATGCTCCGCATTGTCCACGACAATCAGATGCAGCATCCGACGTTTCTGCAAATCACGCGATGCCTGCTTCAAAAATCGTTGTCCAGCCCCGTGCCCATCCAGAGAAAGAGATGGAGATCTGCCGCCGCGCGCATTTCCTCCCAGCGGTCCATGCCGTCGACGGCACACACGTACCTCCGGCTCTTCCATATCCGCTGCACAGCGGCGTGCGAGCACATGCACGCGCAGGATGTTGGTGTAGACTGCAATCCTCATATCGTACCGCTCCTGATTCTATCGCCTGCGGGATGCGCGGACAATCTCAAGCACGCTTCTGCCGAGAGCTGCTCCAATGCGTATATATCGTGCGTCCATGCGGCGGGCGAGCTCCGGCGCTATACCGACGACGCGGGACGGCGCGTCCGTATCAAGGACAAGACTGAGCGCCTGTGTCCCGGCAACCTCCTCCGCCGCCTGCAGGGCGCGCTGCACGCCTGCGTCCCCCTCTTTGGCGTTCGCCCGACCATCCGTCACCAGTACGAGAACATTTTTTTCCCGCCGCCCCTGCGCTCCAGCTCATGCAGCATCTGCGGTGCGTGGGCAAGCCCCTCGGCAAGCGGGGTTCGTCCGCCCGTCGGCAGCGCGCGCAGCTGCTTTTTCCGCCAGTTCCACGCTGCGCGTCATCGGCAGGAGGGTCTCTGCACGATCGCGCCGAAAAGACATCGAGCCCCACGGATCCCGCTTTTGATACGCCTCCTGCAAGAGGGATAGAATCGCGCCCTTCACCGTGCGCATACGCTCACGTGCGCCCATCGAGCCGCTGGCATCGACGAGGAAGAGAATGTCTCTGCTGCTGTGCGCTCTGCCGTACCCAGACGCGCACATCCTCGGGGCGAATGACAACCGCCGGACTGCCATGGCGGATATGCTGATGGGGGTGCGGCTGCGCGCAGTGTCGCAGAGAGTGCGAGATCGGGGCGGCGAGCCGGCACGCGGCATCTCCGTTCGCAGCCCGCGCCCATCCGCTGTATGCGTTTGGAGGATGTCACGCTTGCCGCTCTTTCCGCCCCTGTGCACGCATCGTCATGGAGAGAAGCGAGAGCCGTGCCATGACGCCTCTCGAGCGGGGGCAGAAATGCGATCTTCCTCATCAGCACGGGAGAGTCCTCCCGACGGTGATGCATCATCCGTCTCATCCTGCGAGGCGTTCTGCTGTTCATCGCCCTGCATGGACTCCTGCCGCTCATCCGCTGCGCCCTCATCCTGCGGCGGAAGCGGATCCTGCGCGTCATCCGGTACATCGCTATTGCCCTGCTCCGGCACATTTCGCGTTGTCAGGCGGTGGCTGCTGTTCCTCCGGCGGGACGGCTCATCCGATGCACGAGTACGAACCCGCCGCCTCCTCCACATCCACGGGCATAACGAATGCCCTGCCCGCGAGCGCCGCAAGCGCACGCGCCGCCTCGATGAGATAGATCTCCGCATGGTTTCCGACACAGTGCGCACGCAGGACGCAGGCGGCCGCAAAGTGCAGAATGGCAGACGGCACTGCCAGCGCGGCAGGAGTTCACGTCACGGCAAATCGAGGCTGCAAAATTCCTCCTCCTGTCGGCATAGGACGCACGAAACGCCGCCGGGTCGCGCTCAAAGGCGAGCACCCGTGCGGCGATCTCCCTGCGCTGTGCAGGGTCAGTCACATCCTCCATCGACACGAAAAAGCCCGAAGGCATCCAGCAGCGTGGGGCGGAGCGTCCCTGCGGGGATCCATCGTGCCGACAGGGGTATAGGAAACTTCTTCGGTAAATGAAAGCCCGTCCCGCTCAAGGCGAAAGAATCGATCCTCCGCACATTTCAGAACTGTGGACAGAATGTCCTCGCGCAGGAGATTCACCTCGTCCGCATAGAGGAAGGTATTGCGTGCACGATGAAGAAGCCCGTGCCGCAGACGTCGTTCTCCTGCTGCAGGGCAGCCTCCATGTCGATCGTGCCGAAGATCATATCCTCCGACGCACCGAGCGGCAGTTCCGCCATGCGTCCCGTCACCCGTAAAGGGAGGGCTGCCGCACGGACAAGGACGGATTTTGCCGTTCCGCCTCGTACCGGAGATCAGAAGGGCGCCGGCACGCGGGTTCACCAGTACAGCCGCAAGTGCGCATGTCGCGTGCTCCTGCCCGACCACAGCAGTCAGTGGATAATGCGGATATTCAAGCTCTTTGCCTCCGAAATGCGATTTACACAGATTCTCCTAAGATCGCATCCACCGCGCTCCAGTCGACCGTCCCCTTCCTCGAAGGGACGGCGACGCATACGGTGTGCGAGGACCAGTCGGCTGACGCGTAGCAAAGTCCTCTGCGTTGACAGCTGTTCGTCCGGCAAGTGCCGCGTGCGCAATCCCCTGCCTTGATGAGGGTAATATCGGCACGATGCCCATCAACGCCGAGCGCCAACGAGACCCGCGCCGCCAGCCCAAGAATGTCGTCGGGCACCGCCACAGCGGCAACGCGCCGACGTGCCGTGACAATCTGCGTACGCAGCTGCTCCTGCTCTGCTGCGTATGTCGCGGCAAAGGCATCTGCATCCCGCCTCGTAGGCAATCCGACGACGGATCACCTCCACGCGGCTTTCGGCATCCTGCCCCCGCAACGGTCACCGAGAGCGCAAAAGCGGTCGAGAAGCTGCGGACGGATATCCCCTCCTCCGGATTCATCGTACCAATGAGGACAAACCGTGCCGGTGCGCATAGGAAATCCCTCGCGCTCCACGGTGTTGACGCCCATTGCAGCCGAGTCGAGCAGGATATCGACGATATGATCCTCAAGCAGGTTGATCTCATCCACATAGAGGATATTGCGGTTCGCTACCGCCAGAATGCCGGGCTCGAACGCCTTGCGTCCATGCTGGATCGCCGCCTCCATGTCGAGTGCGTCCCGACCACGCGGTCCTCCGTCGCACCTGACGGGCAGCTCCACCACGCACATCGGAACATCTTCCTGCGGCAGCTTTTCCCTCTGCGCTCCTCTCTTGACAGGCATCGCAGTAGCTCGGGGCGTGCGGGATCACAGTGACAGGCACAGCGCGCACGGCGTGCGAGATCCGGCAGGGAGCGCGGCGGCAGCACGTACGGCAGTGGATTTTGCCGTTCCTTCTCTCCCTTGATGAGCACACCGCCGAGAGAGCGCATGACTATACTGAGGAGAAGAGCCGTCTTCATCTCTTCCTGCCCAACGAGTTGCAGTAAACGGGTAAACTGTTCTATGTTTCATTGACCTGTCCTCTTATTGCATTGTACAGCTACGTTCAGCGACTCCTTCATCGCCGCACGCTTCAATGCACATTCGGCATCGGAGGCGGCGGGATGTCCCTCGCCCAGCCCTGCGCGCATAGCACGCGCCGCCGCAGGCGGAAAAATCTACACACGTCCTGCAGAGCGCCATGGCATTCTGCATCTCCAGCGCCACCTCTTTCTGGCGCTGCACATCAATGCCGCGTTCCACATTGCCGAGCAGAAAATGCGCATCGCCGACGAAAGGAGGAACAGGCGTAGATGTTCCGCGTGCGTCAACGTGTACCCCCGCCCCGTTCATCGCATGACAGTGGGAAAATCCGCCGCCTGTGCGCCGGGCAAGACACGCCGCCTGCTCCATCTGGGTGATCGCCATCGTGCGTCCGGTCATTCGCCCAAGTCTGCGGTTCAGTGCAAAACCGCTTCCATCGCCTGCGCCATGTCCTCCGCCCGTGCGCTGCGGACAGCAGAGCCGCGCCCTGCGGCCGCAGGAGATCAAAGCCCACACGGCGCACATTGCCGAGATAGTACGCCATCTCGACAACACCGGAAAGCTCTGCAACATTGTCCGCTGTGACGACTGTGGTCAGGCCGATCTCAATGCCACACTGCGCAAGCTGACGAATCCCTGCGACAACATCCGCTGCCGTACCTCTGCCGTCAGGATAACAGCGAAGCGCATCGTGCACAGCAGGGTCTGCCGTCAAGGCTGACGCCGATCCCAATGCGCGCACTGCGCAGAAACGTCGCCGTCTCCTCGGTCAGCAATGTCCCGTTGGTCTGCAAATCCATGCGTGCCGGGATACGATTGCGGCGCACGTAGTCTGCCATCTGACGCAGCAGCGGTAGTGCAAGGAGGTTCTCCGCCGAGAACTGCAGGATAAAGGGCATTTTTGCCCGCCGCCGCGAGGTCGATGGCACGCCGCGCCGTCTCCCATGTCATCGTGTGCCTGTCCTGCGCTGCAGGCACAGCAGTAGCGACACGCGAGATTACAGTTTCCGGTAAGGCTCATGACGAGCATGCGTAGCGGCACCGCCCCGATCTCCTCACTTTTCATCGGCAAAGCGCTCCGGATAGACCGCGCGTGCCAATGCGTAGACAGCATCTGCCGCATTCTGTGAAGTATTGTAACGATACCGATCCGGAACCGTATAGAGGTGATTTTCCTGCACGGCCTTCACATGGATAAACAAGGGGTCGCTGCAGAGTTTTCTCGCGAAATTCCTCCAGTTGTTTTCCCTCCGTACTCCACGTCGGCAGAAGGAATACGTCGGGATTAAGTGCGACGACCTGCCCTCATCGAGACCGCAGTCGTCGCCGTCAGCCCCTGCCATCGCCACACCATTGCGCAGGGAGGCACGGCGACACATATCATCAAAGAGCCCATCCTTGCGTCCAAAACACACCGCTGAACGCAAATGCAACTACGATGGGGCGCTCCTCCTCGGATATCTCCAACGCGCCGCTCTACATCAGCGAGAAGGGCACGCTTTTTCGGCAATGAGTGCGGCAGCATTTTTCCTCCTGCCCAATCAGGCGTCCAAACCGTCTCAATGCGCGAAAGATGTCCTCGAGGTTGTTCGGCGTACGTGAGACAAAGACGGAATCCCCAAATCGCGCAGGCTATCCACTAGCTCTTTGGTAGGCCGTCAATCGCAAGGACAAGGTCGGGATCCAGTGCCGCAACGCGCTCAGGGCTTCTGTGCCCTTGAGTTTGACGGATACGGCGCGTGACTCTTCCGTCATGCAGGATATTCCCGGATCATCCACCGTGGAGGTGAGCCCTCGCGATCTGCTCCGGCGGTGCGATCCCAAGGAGAATCTCATCCATCCCCGTCCCAGTGACACGATCCGATGCGGCTTCTCCGCAACAACGACCTCCGCCCCGGTATCATCCGTTCCGCGATAGAATACCTCTCCGCCGACTCCCCGCTCGCGCCCCGTTCCCACATCCTGCAAGGAGAAGAAGGCGGCCCACGACAAGGAGCGCATAGAGCAACCACTTAGAACGCATGGGTATAGTTCAGACGGAAGTTGCGCGGCAGATCAATATTTCCGTAGCAATTCAAATAGTTGGTGCGATTCAGCAAGTTGTAGAGTCCTAGGTTATCGTGTCAAACTTCCCTGCATTGTAGATTATGTTCATGTTGAGCTGTACCCTATCGGAATGTATCCTGTGGGACTCCAGCCGACGGAACGTAGTACTCACGATCCCCAAGGTATTTGAGATTTAAGTTTCCCTGCCACTTTGCCTTCTCATAGTCAACTCGAACAAGTCCCGAGAGACGTCCTGATTCCTGTTCCCAGCCCACACTCGTGCTTGGATCCTTCACCTGAGGATTAGAGACAGAACCGCTAAGTACAAGCTTCCATGTATCATTTAGTGCCTGCTGTATTCTACTTCAAGCCCTGTTGCGGAAATCTCCTCTATTTATGGGGATATTTTCCCCAGCAAATTCACTCCCCAACCGAATTTATTATGCGCTGGCCTATATGGTAAATGGCGAGCCTTCCATGTGGGTGTCCTCTGCGAATCTTGACCCCATCTCCCATGCCAGCCCTCCTCCGGTTTTGAGGTCATTCGCATTTACAGGTCTGGATGTGAACATAGCATCTACCGTCGGCATCTGAAACGCTTTGCCTATATTGACATACCATGTTGTATTACGGTCGAATTGGTAGTTCGTCTGGAACTGCGGCATAAAAGACGTTCTGATCCTTTACTAGATCGTTAATAAACTCACCGCGCAGACCAAGGTCATATTGAACTTCGGCGTAATTTGCTTGCTGTGCAGAGCATCAGTGAGTTCCCAGTGCACCCCCGTACGCTTCTGTGCGGGTTTATCAATCGCTTCGCTGGTAGGAATATCCTAATACCATCGAATCTTTGCCGAACTTCCAATGCACGTCAAAGATTTGACCATTCATCCTTGTACGGCTTGGGAGTTGTTTCTTCGTCGTGGAACAAAATCATATCCATCAACCTTACGATGATTGTATCCTAAAAACTGCATGGATTCCGTTCTTCTTCCCCTGATAGACAAGACTGGTCGTATGACGATTGTCATTGTAACGATAAGCTATATCGTGTCGCAGACGGCACAAATGCGCCGCCTGACATCCTATATTTAATCCCTCCCCGCTAATATCCCCCTCCAGATAATTGTAGTTCAGAGACAGCTCATCCGTCAGCTTGGCGATGATGCCCACACGGCTCTCCTTTGCCGACCACCAATCTGTCCAAGAAACCTTATTTCTTCCAAAAATCATTCGAGTGCGGGCGCTCCTTCGTCCACTCACGGCTTACGTCGATAATGACACGATCATCCGCATAGGTCGCCTCGCTCTTTTTGAACTGATTGCCTAGTGTTTGACTGAGTGTAAATTTCGTCTCCCCTCTTTTCGGCTGCTTCAGAATAACATTGACCACTCCACCCATTGCCTCTGCCATAGAGCGTCGATGCCGCCCCCTTAACGATTTCAATGCGTTCGACCATGGAGGCAGGGATGTTCTCCGTACTCGGATAGTTTTGAGATTCATCGGCGCACCGTTGACCATGACAAAGCGTGCCACGATCATAGCCGCGCAGAGAGATACGCGATGCAGAGAGTCCATAGTCCTGTCCCGCATCGCCAAAAGTGCTCGTCGCACTCGATCTGCTGATCGATGGCCTCATATACGCTCCGATAGCCAGCCTTCTCGATTTCCTTCGCCGTAATGATGGTCGTCGTTGCAGGCGTATCAAGGTCGCGTTTGACGCGCCGCTGTGCTGTTACAACAGTTTCATTGAGCGCATGTATCTTCCTCGGCGATGGCAGTGGATTCCGCCGCACCGGTCTGCTCTGCTGCATGAACGATACCGGCAAAAGCTCATCCCGGCCAATGTCATACATACGGCTGTCGTCAGTTTCTTTTTCGCGTGTCATTCTTCGTCACCTTTCTTCATCCTGCACCGATGAACCTGCATGCAAAGAGAAGATGTGCATCAAAAGACCCCTCCTGCATACACAGAAGGGGTTTTTACACAACAAAGATCACACTGCATCCGCAGATGCACTGGAATCCCATCCCTATCACTCGCAGGTCAAACGGCGATTGTCAATCAGGCAGTTCTCCTGGCTCCAGTTCCTGCGCACCTGCGCCTTCCCGAGGGAAATCCCTCAGTGGCGGAGACAATGTCCCCATGCAGGTTTGCTCACTGCTACAGTGGCGTGACTGCTCCGGCTTAGGCAGAATCATTATTCTGTTTACCGGATTCTCTATTAAATCTTCGCGAAATCTCAACATAATTGGAATTTCACTGATACCTGATCCAATTCGTATAAAATTGTCATAAAACGTGTTAATCGTACCATTGGAAGAAATGCTTGTCAATATGACAAAGAGATATTCTTTTGAATCATCTCAATAAAAAGAATATATCGTTTTTCAATCCAAAAAGTTCCTAGATAGTCCCCCATAGCCCTCACGCTCCATATCCTCTTTTTGGGATAAAGCGTAGGGAGGCACTGTTGATACAGTAGCGCAGACCGCCCGTTGCAGCAGTGACTCGTGAAGACATGCCCGAGATGAGCGCCGCTCGCTCGTCGCGCCGTGACCTCGGTGCGCACCATGCCGTGCGAAAGGTCCTCGTGCTCTGCGATCAGAGCCGCATCGATCGGGCGCGAGAACGCCGGGCCAGCCGCAGCCCGAGTCATATTTATCCGTGGAGACAAAGAGCGGCTCGCCCGTCGTGATATCACAGTAGATGCCCGCGCGGAACTCGTGATCGTATGCGTTGCGGAAGGGCGGCTCTGTCGCCTTTTTCCCTGCGTGACGGCATACTGCATTTCTGCCAGGCGTGCCTCAGCTCCGCATCCGAAGGCTTTTTCGTAGCTGCGCACGGTCTCCGCTGTCACCGCAGGCTCTGCCGCCGCACGTCTCTCACGCATCGCGGCAATGAGCGCAGGAGAGATGTGACAGTACCCATTCGGATGATTTTTCGAGATACTCCTGATGCTCGTCCTCTGCACGATAAAAATTCACGATCATCCCCATTTCGATCGCAACAGGGCGTTCCGATATGTTTCTGCAGTGCGTCAGGGACTCTCGTATCACACGGGCATCAATACTCTCGCTGCCATCTGTATTCGGCACATAATAGATACCCGAGCGGTACTGCCGTCCGACATCGTTGCCCTCGCCGATCGACCGTCGTCGGATCGATGGAGTCATAAAACGCTGTCAGAAGCTGCTCGAGAGAAATGATGTGCGGATCATCAGACAACGTGAACTGCCTCCACATGCCCGCCGCCGCTGCATACTTCCGCATAGGAAGGATGTACGCTCATGCCGTTTGCATAACCGCACTCCGCAGAGACAACACCCGGCACAAGACTGAGATAGAGTTCCGTCCCCCAGAAGCAGCCGCCGGCGAGATAGATCTCTCGCTGTCCGCTCATCGCGACATTCTTCTGTACGATTTCATGCGGCATCTCCGCCGAGGCTGCATCAGGCGCACCGCACCGCCAAGACAGATGAGCGAGCCGAGCGCACAAATATTGCGCAGTAATGAGAGTTTCATATTGTCTCCTTTCTTGGGAATCGTTGATAAAGGAAGCACTGATAAAATGAGGCCTGCCATGTTGGCGTGGATTTTCCCGAACTGGACGCATCGAAAATCCTATCTTTTGTACACGATGCAATCTGTAATCCACCATGGATTAAATCAGATCGTATTCTCTTAACTTTTTCGATGCCAAAGCTCTGGTCGATGTAATGACTTTCATCATAATCGAGCAGCCACCATTTTCTGCTGTTCAAAAATATGAACATCATTGGATTCATCGCCTTCTTCGCCCTGATGCACTTTAACAAACTCAGTCGTTGGGAACATCGATTGCCCGTCCAATATCTCCTAGTAAAAAGAATTCTCGTGCTGGTCACCCCTCTGTCATAAGTTTCATGAACGACTCATGGCGTGTTCCTGTATGACATTCCACCTCGACATCCGCAATCGTCATTCCGCGCAAATCCATAAAAATACTTTAACCGCTCCGCATTGACCCAGTACTGCATTGTAACGCCTCCATCATCTTATCTGCTGGTTATCTTTCCTATATGAAGCACATGCTCCTTGAAACGTCTTACCGATAGAAACTAGCGTCTTCTTCATAGGGTCTATGCACGTTGCAAGAAAATGTCTCCTGTGCCGGGATACCGAGATGGCGAAAGATGCTGCATCCTATGTGTTCAGAAAACTGATTGTTAATGTAGCTTAGCGATGTTTTCTTTGTCGAACGAACGGGATCAGGAAATTTCACCATGTAGGTAGCTCCCGTCATAGATCAATGTACGTTTTCGTTCCTGAACCACCAAAAGCGATTACTGCGCCATGTTGCATCTGTAATGTCAATCATCTATCAGCCCCTCAAAATACGCCAGCATTTCCTCCTCGGTCGCTTTCTGAAATATCTCCTTCCTTCATGGCATATTTCGTCTCAGAAAAAGATGGCTCATTTCAGAAATCATGAAAGCTCGGTTCCTCGCCTCATACGCCCGGTAGAACGCTGTCATATATTCTACAAAGTACCTCTTCATAGTCTGCCGGATTATATTTGTACTCCATCATTATCGCATCCCATAGGATCTCATAAGCCTCAATTGCAGCTCATTATAAAGCTGAATCCTCCGGTATCAACTCTCCAAAAATAATCAAGGATAGCATCACGTTCATCAGGAGATATAAAATGCTCCTTCATCGCCTGTTTCGTGTCGAAAAATCCGCCCCAGATGCAGGATAAACGCGCTAGCGCTTTGTTCCGGAAGCGCCGCGTAAAAACTCGTCATGCTCTCACAGAGATAATCAACGTAGTCAGTCAGGGTGATATTTGTACTGCTCATGCGTCTCGCCTCCTGTGTCAATTATTCGCAGAGCGATGCCGCAACCACAACCTCTTACTTATGGTACCTCGGGGATGTTATCATTCTGTGAGTTGTCTCTTCTGTATGATTATAAAATGCCGTTCAGCTTTCCGATGTCCTGTATCTTCTCCGCAGAGAGCTTGGTGACGCGTGCGATGAGATCGGCGGCATTTTCTCATGTAGGAGAGCGAGAACCGCTTCCCCTGCGCCCTCGTGCAAGTCCTGCTCAAGCCTGTTCAAGCCCCTGTTCAAGCCCTGTTCAAGCCCCTGTTCGAGGCCATAGGCAACTACCATCTTGGTAGACTCCTTCGCTTAAATTGCACATCTGTGCCACCCTTTCTCAAATTCGGCGTCATGACAACATTATAGTGATCTTTCAGTTCATTTTAAGACTTCATTGCGGTCGTTCCGGTTCTGATGGATGAGCACCATATTCAATAGGCGAAACAGTCCCTGCAACTCACGATATTTCTTTTTCCCCAGACAGACCATGATTGGCACGATAAGGTCGTATTCTTCCGGCTTCGCTTGCGCTTTTTCCAATCAGATTGCATTCCTGCATCGCATACTTTGTGATGGTATATTCCCACTGTGCCCCGAGATTTGTGCAGATCCATATCGAGAGTACACCTTTTCCATATCATCGTACGAAGAGTGTGTGAACACCGTACCATACTGTGCTGAGACCAAGCGGCAACAGTAATACATGCGCTCGTTTCAGCAGAGAGTAGCCCGGAGAAAAATTGTTCTGCGCCCACATTGATGATGAGTTTGATTGATCTTTCTTCCCGTGGAAGAATGGCACGAAAGCGAATATCATAGTGACAACTGCTTCCGTCAGGGAAGTGTCCTCCGTATTGAGCCCCTCCAACTGCAGGCGCACCGATTCATCCGCCCGAACAGGAATGAAAGCCGATCTCCGGTGATCCCTGAATACACACCGTAGCAATGTAGTCGATGGATTCACCAGAAAACTCTTCAACACATTCTTTGAGAATATTCGCGCAGAATATAACGGTCAGCAAGCACTTCCTTACATGCGGCATCATAGGACTTCTTCGTCTCCTCAATCGTATGCACAGCATCACCTCCCTTATTCTCTATTATATCATAACTTCGTGAAACAAAAATGGATGAATCGGCTCCCCTCACGTCTCGATCTGCTCCGCCGGTGGAAGCTGCCAGTCGATGGGCGTCTCCCCACGCGCGTGAGGAAATCATTGACACGCGAGAACGGATGGCTGCCGAAAAAGCCACGATGCGCTGAGAGTGGGCTCGGATGCGGCGACTCGACGATGAGATGGTGCGGATTCGTGATAAGGCTGCGTTTCTTTCGTGCAGGACTGCCCCAGAGGATGAAGGCGAGCGGTTTCTCACGTGCCCCTGAGGAGGCGAATGATGGTATCGGTGAACCGCTCCCACCCGTGCCCCTGCATGTGATGCCGCTGCATGGGCGCGCACGGTGAGAACAGTGTTGAGGAGGAGCACGCCCCTGCCGCGCCCACGGGATGAGACAGCCGTGATTGGGCGGGACGATCCCGAGATCATCCTGCATCTCCTTGTAGATATTCAGCAGCGACGGCGGTGGATCAACGCCGACCTGCACGGAAAAATGACAGTCCATGCGCCTGTCCGTCGCCATGGTAGGGGATCCCTGTCCGAGAATGACGACCTTCGTATCGGCAAAGCTCGTGTAGTGCAGAGCATTAAAGATCGAATACATATCGGGGTACACATGACGTGTACGGTACTCCTCGATAAGGAATGCGCGCAGCTCACGATAGTAGGGGCTGTGCCATCTCCTCCGCAAGGAGTTCCTGCCAATCATTTTGGAAAATTGCCTTTGCCATGCTAAACTCTCTCGTAAACTTCAAATATACAGTCTTCCTCCTGCGCGGCAGCTCGTCATGGAAAAATCCATCCAACGAAGGAAAAAGACATCTGCATCATAGCTGCCCGAAAGGCGTGTCACATACGCTCGCCATACATACGGCAAAAAGAAGGTGGTAGCATTCTGCGCCGCCGATCACAAAGATCGGACGCTCCTCCTCCGCTGTCAGCTGCCCCAGAAGGCGCCACAATGCCGAGATATCGGGCACTGTATAGAAGCCATCCAACTCCTGCACGGTTCGCGAGAGGACGACATTCGTACGCCCCACGAGTGGATGCCTCCCGGCAGGGCTCTCCATCGTACGCCGTCCCATGACGACGATGCCGTCCATTGTCGTACGGCGAAAATGTGCCATATCCTCGGGGCAGTCGGTGAGCAGATGCCCGCCCGACCGATACCGCCCGCACCATCCACTGCCGCGATGAGTTCGAGCGGATACAGGGGCAGATACTTCGGGGCACGCACAATCCCCCGACGCATCTACTTCCTCCCCGCCATGCAGAAACCATTCTCCCATCAACACAGAGCGTCGGCGCAATCTCCGCCAGCGGAACGAGCACAAAGGCGCGCTCCGTCAGGTAGGGATGCGGCAGAGTCAGCTGCTCCTGTGCAGACGTGACGCCGTCCACATGGAGCAGATCGAGATCTATCGTACGTGCGCCCCAATGCTCATGCCGCACGCGTCCGAGTTCCCGTTCGATGCACCGCATCGCCGCGAGAAGCTCCTCGGGCGTACGGTCAAACGTGATGCACGCGGCGGCATTCAAAAAAGACGGCTGATCCGTCTTTCCCACGGCGGCGTCTCATAAAAATGCAGAGACGCGCTCCACACGAATGCCATCCAGTTCCGACAGCCGCCGCAGTGCGCGCGCATCGTCTCACCGCGTTCGCCAAGATTTGCCCCAAGCCCGATATACGCTGTCCGTACCATCACTATCCCCTGTCCCGCGTGATAGAGACGCCGACATCCGCAAAGATGCCTGCGATCGGAGCGGCAGGTTTATGTACGGTGAGCGTAACGGAACGGATGCGGGGGAATGTCGCAAGAATCTGCGCCGCAGCCTCCTCCAAGCGAGGTACTCAATCAACGCCTTTAGGGGCGCTCCCTCGATCACCCGACGTATCAGCTCATAGACCTCAGCGTAGTTCACGGTGTTCCGAAGATCGTCCGTCTCCCCTGCCTCACGCAGATCAAGGCCCAGCTCCGCATCCGCCTCGAACGCCTGCGGCACTTCCCGCTCATGAGGAAGGGCACCATGACACGCCATAAAGCGCATACCGTGCAGAAAAATACGATCCATGCTACGCCCCCAATATCGCATCCGTCATACGGCACATCCGCGCAATCGGCTTCACATCATGCACGCGCACAATGGATGCGCCGTGCAATATCCCAGGACGCAGCGCCGCCCCCGTCGCCTCCATGCGCTCCGTGACGGGCAGCCCGAGTGCTGCCCCGATAAAGCTCTTTGACGGCTCGCACCGAGCAGCATGGGATAGTCTATCCCATCATAGGAGATGAGCTCGTCCATGCGCCGAAGAACATGCATATTCTGCTCGGCCGTCTTGCCAAATCCGATGCCGGGGTCGAGGATGAGCCTTTCCTGGGTAGAGTCCTGCCGCATCCGCCGCTGCAAAGGAACGTGCGAAAAATCCCGCATTGCGCCGATGATGTCCCCCGTGTATGTCGTTCCATTCTGATTGTGCATCACGACGACGGGTGCATTCATCTCCGCCGCCACACGAGCCATCGCCCCCGGCCCTCAGCTACTAGAAGCCCCCATATATCGTTCAGGAGATGCGCACCCGCGCGGTGCCGCGCGTGCCGTCTCCGCCTTGAACGTATCCACAGAGACGGGCACGGGGCATGCGGGCAGAACGGCTTCGAGGAACGGCAGCGAGCCGCCCGTCTCCTCCGCCGCGCTCATCGGCACGAAGCCAGGACGGCTGGACTCGCCCCCACATCGATGATGTCTGCACCGTCCCGCACCATCTCCTCCATGTGGCGGAGCGCATCGTCGCGCGTGTTCCACTTGCCGCCGTCAGAAAAGGAATCCGGCGTCACGTTCAGAATCCCCCATAACAAGCGTCCGCTCGCCAATGGTCAGCTCCTTCCCGTCAGAAAAGCGATAATGTCGATTCGCCGTCATCGTGCGCTCCTCTCTCCATCCCGAGCATCGTCCATGCCTGCATCCGTGACGCTGCATCCGTGCGAAATATGCCGCAGGACGCCGACGTCGTTGTCTGTGCACCGTGTGCACGTGCGCCGCGACATCATCATGCAGAGCTGCTGTGCATCGAGAACGACAAGCACGCCCTCCGCCCCGAGTCCGCGCTCGACCTCACGCGCGATATCAGCCGTCAACCGCTCCTGCAGCTGGGGACGGCGCGCCATCGACGCGATCACAGCCCTGGCAATACGCCAAAGCCCGCCACGCAGCTCATGAGGCTGGTAGACAATGTTCGCTGTTCCGAAGAATGGAAGCAAATGATGCTCGCACATCGAATAAAAACGGAATGGCACGTACGGCGACAAGACCGTCCGTCTTCTCCGTCAGGACATCCGCCCAAAGTGTCTGCAGTATCTTCATGCAGTCCCGCAAAGAGCTCTGCATAGAGCTGTGCGACACGTTGCGGCGTCTCCTCCATCCCCTGCGCTACAATGTCGACGCCGAGTGCCGTGAGAAATTCACGCATCGCGCGTGCAGCGCGCGGAAGATCCGCCGTGTGCTCTGTCTCCATCTCCGTCCCCCCATTTCCTGCCGCCCTTTACCCACGCCGCAATCGCCGCCGTATCGCGCGGTGTCGTTCGACAACAGCCGCCAATGATGCGCGCCCCCGCCGCTGCGTATTCCCGCGACCGTGTGCCAAAAATCCTCCGCCGTCCCGCGCCACATCTGTGTCGCTGCATCATAATACTCTCCGGAGTTCGGATAGACGACGATGGGCTTATTGGTCTCCTGTCGCATCGTGTGGATCAAATCACTCACATACTGCGGTGCTGTGCGGTTTACACCGATGTAGCCGCTGCCTCGGCATGGCATCGAGCACGCGCGCACATGCGCAATCTCCCGTCCCGTCACTGATGTGCGCACCGTCCCGACAGGAGAACGAGAAATACGCGGGAATGCGGATCCCTCCGCACGTAGTACGCGGACGATGGCACATGCCTCAGAGAGGCACGGCAGCGTCTCACAGGCGAGAAGATCCGGGTGCTGCGGAGGCGAGAATCCGCAGTCGCTGTGCGTGAAACGCTGTGGAGTGCCTCTTCATCCACGTCATAGTCTCGCGATACTCCGAACCGTCGGCAAGGATACGCCCGTACGGTCCGAGCGGACGCCGCCACGAGCGGCACAGCGGCATCTCCGCCGCACTCTGCCCGATGGAGATCGCGCGCCTCCCTGCGCCAGCCGCACGGAGCGGCGCAGCAGCTCTGCTGCCTCCTCCGCGTAAAAGCCGCGCCGCATAAAACCGGCGACGGTCGCCTGATAGCTTCGCGCTTGTCAGACATCTGCACCGCACGCAGATAATCCAGATGAATCCACGCACGAGGTCGGGGCGTTCAAAGAGCGCCTTTGCCGACCAGAGCGGATCATCTACGGAGAAGCCGCGCGCCCAGCCCGCTGCCAGTGCCCCATCAAGGATGAGCACATCCTGCACAGCAAGCCGCGCCTCTAAGACATTCATCCCATCCTCCATGTTAAGGGAAGATGATTTCGACACAGCTATCTTGACGTATTTTTCGCCCGTTGCGAGAGTCCTCCACATAGCCCTCGCTATGCGTCCGGTTTGCTGCCTCAATCGGACAATCTACGCCAATCTGGCATGACCTCATTTTATCAGCGATTCCATGGGCCCGCCCTGCACGCGGGACACTGTCCATGCGGCAGGAGAGCGAGAGATGGTGTCACTCAGCGTAGGCCATGCTTACGCAGTGCCGCATCGAGCTGTGCCGCATGCGCCGGCTCCATCTCCGAGAGCGGCATACGCAGCGGTCCCGCATCATAGCCGAGGCGGCGCATCGCCGTCTTGACGGGGGATGGATTGACTCGCAGAAGAGCGCATCGATGAGATCGGTATAGTCGATCTGCATCTTTGCCGCCGTGCGCACATCGCCGCCAAAATAATCGCTGACATATCATGTGCCACGCGCGGCGCAACATTCGAGAGCACGGAGATCGACACCCGAACCGCCGAGCGACAGAATCGGTACAATCTGGTCATCGTGCTGAGTAGACCGCAAAATCATCGCCCGTCGCTGCGCGCAGACGCAGGATCGCCGAGAGATCGCCGCTCGCCTCCTTCACACCGACGATGCGTGGATGCTGCGAAAGCTTTGCATACGTCTCCGTCTTGATGCCGACCCCGTGCGCCACGGCACATTGTAGAGAATCGCTGGAATGCCGACGCTGTCCGCAATCTTCGTATAGTGGGCAACGAGACCATTCTGCGCATTTGTTGTAGTACGGCGTGACGAGGAGGAGCGCATCGGCACCGACCTTTTTCGGCATACTGCGACAGCTCGATCGCGTAGGACGTCTCATTCGAGCCCGTGCCTGCAACAACGGGAATGGCGCCCACCTTCTCCACGGTATAGCGGATTGCCCACGGTGCTCTGCATCCGTCATCGTCGCAGACTCGCCCGTCGTCCCCGTGATGACGATGGCATCCGTCCCGCCCGCAATCTGATCCTCAATGATGCGTCCGAGCTCGTTGTAGTTTACGGTCTCCGTAAACGGCGTAATAATGGCAACGCCTGCACCAGCGAAAAATCTCTTTTTCATGGCAAGCTCCCCCTTTATTTATTCTTTTTCATCATTATCCCACGTGCCGCGCGAAAAAGTCAAAAACTTTGTTGATCTGTCACATCCGCAGCGCAGGACGCACCGCATCAAAGAGAGCGGCATTTTCGCGGATCTTCTCCTCGCCGCCAAGCACACAGCGCACGTTCGCCTGCATTGCATCCGCAATGAGCGGTGCGAGCGCACGGATGTCCGCCTGCTGTGCCATGAGAATCTCATCACGCGCTCGTTGGCGATCCTCGTGCGTGATGCCGCGCAGATGGAACGTTGCGGCAATATCCCCCTTCATCTGCGGCGTCATCGGCGCATCCACACCGCTCATCGTACCGATGATGAACTTATCCATCTCGCGGTCGGACACATCGAACGTGCGCACATAGTCCGCCGTCTCATCGAGCACATCCAGCGTCTCGGCGAGGTTTGGGTCACGGTAGGAGGAAAACACCATAAAGCCGTTGCGGTTGAACTGCGTCATCGCACCGTAGGCTCCGCCCTGCACGCGGATGCGTGTCCAGAAATAGTCGTAGCGGAGCAGCGTCTCGAGCACGCGCATCGTCCCCGTGTAGCGATAGCCCAGCTTGAGGAAGTTTGCGCCCTTTGCCACGTACTGCACGCGGCTCTGCGTCGTCAGTCCTCGTTGCGTGCGCGGATGTTCCACGTATACGGCGCGGACGGGAACACTGCCGCAGAGAGCGTGTCCCGGAACGCGGCGAGCTGCGCTGCCGTCTCGTCATACATGGAGGCGGGTGCCGTCACACTGAGAATCAGATCATTTTTATTAAATATCTGCGGCAGGATGCGCGCAAATGCCGCTCTGCATCTTCGCATGATCCGCGTCAAAATTCTCCTCGAATGCAGAGAGGAAAATCGTGGAACGGCAGCCCCCGACCTCCGCATAGGCGCCCGCCGGCGTCAGGTAGGCGGCAATACGTGAGGCGACAACCGATTTGCCGCACGCTGGAGCGAGAGCTCCATGCCCGTCTTCTCCTCATCGACCAGCTCGCGGATACGCTTTGCTGCCCGAGAAGTCGCTCGTGCCGATGATCTCCGTGAGGAGCCCAAACAGACGCGGCAGATTCTCACGCAGCACCTTTCGCGCGCAGCTTGAAGCGCGGCATGAGCGAATCCGCCTCGCCCGCACGCGCATAGGCGACACGTCCGCCCCGATGCCGCCCGTATAGAGGCTGCGCAGCATCGCCAGCTCTGCATAGCTGTGCGCGTCGGTATCGACCGCGCCGAACATCTCTGCGAGCAGATATGCGTACGGCAGATCCTCCTGCGCAACAGCTGCCATTGGAAAGTAGAAAGTCAGATAGACAATCCCGTTCGTCTCGAGATCCGAAAAGAGCACCTTCGTCCCCGCAAGATCGCGCACTCGAGCGGCAGGCGCTCCGCATCCTTGCGGAATGTCCGACCGTGCAAGAATGGGGATTGAGCGCAGTGCCTCCTCCGTGTCGGGAGCCTCCTGCGCCGCCTTCAGTGCCGCACAGGAGCGCATGACCTCCGCGACCTCGTCCGCACTCATCGCAGCCTTCTTCTCCGCCAGCTCCGCCGCCTGAGCAGCGCTGCCCGCTCCGCACCGAGCGGTACGGCTCGGCGCGAGCGTCACGAGAGCCGCGTGCGGGTTGTCGAGGAACGCCTCGCGGATCAGCTGCTCGAAGTAGCCGTCCTGAGTCCCTTTTGAGCGCAGCAAGGGTATCCTCATAGCGCAGATAGTCCTCGGGCGCACCGCCGTAGAGCCACGTCCTCATCAGGCGATCCGTAGATCAGCCCCTTGGGATGACGAGCCGAAGTCCGACTCACGCAGGCGGAACTCAGCGTATTGAGCGATGCCTGTACGAGCTGATGATTGAGCCCCCTGTCCGCAAGCTGCGTCAGCGTCTCCGCACGACCCGTGCGAACTCCTCCGCGCGCCGTCTCCGACTTGCTGACCACGATGCTGAAGAACGGCTGAAGGATATCGCCTCGTAGTTCGAATCCACATCGCGGCCAAGCCCCGCATCGATGAGTGCCTGCCATGCAGCGGCGCACCTGCATCCGCAGCGCGCGTGATCGAGAATCTGCAGCGCCATAACGCGCTTCATGTCCGACGTATCGCCGATCACCCAGCTGAGCTGAGAGAAAGGCATTCTCTGCAAGCGCTCCTCCGCGCCGATGGGATAGAAATGATCCTTGCGGACGCACGCCGGAAGGCAGACTGACGATCAATACGCGACGGCACGGGAACGCGGTCAAAATGCGAAAGGTAGGCACGGTCGAGATACGCCAGCTTCTCCTCGATGTCGAGATTGCCATAGAGATAGATATAACTGTTGACGGATGATAGTAGCGCGCATGGAACGCGCAAGGAACTGCTCCTGCGTCAGCGCGGAATCGCCTCGGGATCGCCGCCCGACTCATAGCCGTATGTCGTATCGATAGAGTGCCGCCATGATGCGGCTGCCGAGGAGATCATCCGGCGAGAGTGCCCTTCATCTCATTGTAGACCACGCCACTGTACGTCAGCGGTGCATCTGCATTCTCAACTCGTAGTGCCACCCCTCCTGCATGAGCACCTGCGGATTCTCACGCATCGCCGGGTAAAACACCGCATCCAGATAGACATCCATCAGATTTTGAAAATCGCGGTCGTTGCGGCTTGCCACGGGGTACATCGTCTTATCGGGGAACGTCATCGCATTGAGGAACGTATTGAGCGATCCTTCACGAGCTCCACGAACGGCTCCTTCCAGCGGATACTTTGCGCGAGCCGCAGAGCACGGAGTGCTCCCACGATATGCGCCACCCCGTATCATCGACCGGCGGCGTGCGAAGCTGATCGAAAACACCTTGTTATCGTCTGCCGTCTCCAAAAGAACAGCTGTGCCCCGTCTTCTCATGCACAAACGTGTATGCCGTCCCTCTGCTCTCTGCAATCCGCTCCGAGCGAAGCAGGCGAAAACCGTGAATCACATCATCTATTTTCATGAAATGTATCCTCCTTATCGTTACGCCTGCCATCATACCATAGAGAAGGAGATTTTGTAACAAAAGCGGGTTGCCGATGACAGCCCAACGAGAGAAATATGAATAAATTCCCTATGAATCGCTGATAAAACAGTCTGCCAGATTGGCGTAGATTTTTGTCCGAACAAGGTGGAAAACTGGACGCATAGCAAAGGCTATGTGGAGGATTTTCCGCTGGCGGCGGGCGAAAAGATGCGTCAAGATAGCCAATTATCAGTGCTTCCCAACTCAAACCGGCGGAAATGCCTTTCAGGATACATTTCTGTGCATCGGCATCATAGCGTCCGATGCCGAGAAAGACGCCGGCGGCATAGACACGATAAAGCCCTGCCGCGAGAGGGCTTCGCTCCGTGGTCGAGAGTCCCGCTGTAAAAGCCTTTGACGCGCTGCTGTGCCAGCTCGTAGCACGGGAGCGAGAGGGCGCGGTCTGCCGCGCAGACGGCAGCCCTCCCGCCTCCGCAAGTTCCTCCGGGGTATAGGCATCCGCAAGGGTGAACGCACCGACACGGCTGCGCAGGAGGAAGCGCGCATCGTCGCGGGCAGATGCAGCGCCGCACCGATGTCGGCGCAGAGGGAACGGATATAGGTTCCCTTGGAGCAGTCCACATCGATGCGGATACGCCGCCGTCAGCATCAATGTGCAGGAGTTCCAATCGGTGAATGGTGACCGTGCGCGTCGGAATCTCCACCGCCCGCCCTCCGCACGAGATCCGGCGGCGCGCTTCCCGCCGACCTTGATTGCCGAGTAGACGGGGGACGCTGGGTGATGCACCCGCGAAAGTGCGAGTACCGCCTCGATCGCTCCGCCGACGGCAGAACGGGGTGCTCTATGCGCTCCGTTACCTCACCTGTAGACATCCCCGTATCCGTCGCATAGCCAGAGGCAATCTCGGCACGATAGGACTTATCCGCCCCTCAAGATACTCCACGAGTCGCGCAGCACGCCCAATGCAACAGGGGAGAATCCCTCGCCGCAGCAGGATCCAGCGTCCTCGCATGTCCGACGCGCTTCTGATGAAAGATGCGCCGCACGACATCGACGACATCGTGCGAGGACATCCCCGTCGGCTTCAGTACATTGATGAATCCGTCCACGGTTTACGCGTTCAGCTCCTCCCCGATGGCATCGAGGATCGCCGTACGAGCCTCGGCAAAGGGGCGCGTGATCGTGCATCCCGCCGCACGGAGTGCCCGCCGCCATCAAATTTCTGTGCAAATACGCGAGACGTTCGTCCCTTTGAGCGCATGCTGACGCGGTAGGTATCCTTTTCCAGCCATTTCACAAAGAACAACCTGTGTCCCTCGATCACGCGCAGCTTGTCGAGCAGCCCCTCCGTCGTTGTGACCGTGCGCGCCCGCTCCTCGTCGATAAAGACGGCGGCAACCCTGCCGTCGAAGAACATCTCAAGGTTTCGGATCGCTTTGACCTGTGCCATGACCTCATCGTACGACTTCATCTCCATCGCCACAGAGATGATGTTCGGCTTCACACCGATCTCGATGAGATCCGCCGCCGCGCGCATCGTATGCGGCGTCGTATTGGAGAATCGGAAAAAGCCCGCATCCATCGCAATCCCTGTAGCAGCAGATCGCCGCGTCGAGCGTCGGTGTAACGCCGAGGCGTGCGTGATGTCGTAGGCGATCTCGCAGGTGGCGGCAGCATCAGGATCCAGATAGAGATAGTCCGCTTTCTCATCGTTCGTCACATGATGGTCGATGTTGAGCAGCCGCACGGCGTCCACGGAGGGCACTGACTCCCCGTACGCCTGGAGCTCGACATCGCAGACGACGAGCGAGGTCGGCAGTGTACCGCTGTCCCTTGACGGGCGTTCGATCTGATCCACATCCGGCAGAACGTTAAAATGCGCGATCTCATCGTCGATCAGGACGCGCACATCTCGCCCTCTGCACGCAGAACGTGCATGAGACCGAGCGTCGAGCTGATGGCATCCCCATCGGGGCGGATGTGAGGTGAGAATGACGGTCCGTGCATCGCGGAGCATCTGCGCCGCATCGTCCATAGTGATCTTCATACGTCCTCCTTCTTCCCATCCGGCTGCTCCTCGTGAATCTCGTTGAGCAGGCGCTGATGTGGTCGCCGTCAATTCAGTGATGCATCGAGCGCAAAAGCTGATCTCGGCGTAAAACGCAGACGGATGCGCTTGCCGATCTCGCGCCGTACAAAGCCGAGCGAGCTGTTAGTCCGTTCAGCGTATCGCGCGCCTTCTTCTCATCCCCCATGACGCTGACGTAGACTTCGCCTCACGCAGATCCTCTGTACACGCAACGGAGGTGACCGTCACAGAAACCGATGCGAGGGTCTTTTAACTCATTGAGCCAATATCGCTGACTTCCTGTTTCATCAGCTCCTCGAACCTTTCTACGCGAACCTTGCCTCAGGTGCGCCTCCTCCGGTATATGCAGGAAAAATCGATATAAAGACAGCCCGCCGTCCGCCATCATCGGCGGCAGCAGACTGCCGGTTATTCTTCTTCGGCGGTGCTCTTCTGCCTTTGCCGCAGCCGCAGCAGCCTGTTCCTCACGCTTCTGCTCTGCCGCCTTGTTCGCCTCGGCAATGGAGGTCTCGATCTCTCCATCGTATACGCCTCGATGATATCGCCCTCGGCAAAGTCGCGGAAGTCGACAATCGAGATGCCGCACTACAGCCGGCGGCGACCTCCTTCACCTCATCCTTGAAGCGGCGCAGGGAGTCGATCTCCCCGTCGAACAGCTCGACATTGTCGCGCAGGATACGGATCTTGAGTTGTCTTTGATCTTGCCCTCGAGGACGTACGAACCCGCGACCAATGCCTTGAAAAGCGCATGACCTGACGGATCTCGACCCGTCCCGGATCACTTCCTTTATACTTCGGCTTTCAGCATGCCGCTCATCGCATCCTGACATCGCTGAGCGCATCGTAGATGACGCGGTAGGTACGGATGTCCACATTCTCCGTATCAGCAAGGCGGCGTGCGTTCGCATCGGACGCACGCTGAACGCGATAGACGATTGCCCGTGATGCGGAGGCGAGCATGATGTCGGACTCGCTGACCGCGCACCGACGCCCGAATGCACGATGCTCACGCGCACTTCGTCGTTCTTGTTGAGCCCGAGTGAGGCCGAGTTCAGTGCCCTCGACCGAGCCCTGCACGTCCGCCTTGACAAGGATGTTGAGATCCTGATGTCGCCTTCCTGAATCTGCTGGAAGAGCGCATCGAGCGAAACGCTCTTCGATTTGATGAGGTCGCGGCGCTGGTTTGCAGGCGTGCCTCGGCGATGGAGCGTGCTTGTCTTCTCATCGACGCGGCAAGGATGTCACCTGCCGAGGGCACATCGTTGAGACCGAGGATCTCGACCGGCATCGACGGCGCCTTCTTGACGTTGTCGCCGCGGTCGTTGATCATCGCGCGGACATGTCCGTACGCCGTACCGACGACGATAGAGTCTCCGATGCGCAGCGTACCGCTCTGAACGAGCACCGTCGCCACGGAGCCGCGTCCCCGTCGAGCTTTTGCCTCGATGATGACGCCGCGCGCCTCGCGGTTCGGTTTGCCTCAGCTCCTCGACTTCAGCGACGAGCAGGATGTTCTGAGCAGATCGTCAATGCCCGTGTGCCGCTTTGCCGAGACGGGCACCATGATGGTGTCTCCGCCGTACTCCTCGGCGACGAGCCCGTACTCCATCAGCTCCTGCTTGACGCGCTCGACGGCCCCGGGCTTATCGATCTTGTTGATGGCGATGATGATCGGCACATTCGCCGACTTCGCGTGGTCGATCGCCTCGACCGTCTGCGGCATCACGCCGTCATCCGCCGCGACCACGAGGATCGCAACGTCCGTGATCTGCGCACCGCGCGCACGCATTGCCGCGAACGCCTCATGTCCCGGCGTATCGAGGAAGACAATCTTCTTCCCTGCAGACGACCTGATAGGCACCAATGCGCTGCGTGATGCCGCCCGCCTCATGCGTGCTGACCGAGGTATTGCGGATGGCGTCGAGCAGCGACGTCTTGCCGTGATCGACGACCCATGACCGTAATCGACGGGCGGACGCTCCTTCAGCGTCTTCGATCGTCCACGATCTCGGGGATCAGCGTCGGATCGATATCCGGCGGCAGTCCTCGGTGGTGAGCACCGAACTCCCCTGCCACAGAGCGTTGCCGTATCGAAGTCAATCTCCTGATTGATGCTCGCCATGACGCCCATGAGCATGAGCTTTTTGATGATGTCCGATGCAGTGTAGCTCATCTTGGATGCGAGATCCTGACGGCAATCGTCTCCGGCAGCTTGATGTGCTTCGGCCGCGCGATCTCCACCTTTGCTGGGTGAGCAGGCGCTGCGGTGCCGCGTCCCCTTGCGCCCCTTTGCGTGCGCCGCCGCGGCGCGGTCGTTCTGACGCAGATCGCCAGCGCTCCTCACGATCGCGTCGCGCGTCGCCACGCCCGCCGCGCTCCGCGATCCGCCCGCACTGCATTGCTTGCAGGACCGCCGCCGCGTCTGCGGCTCTCACCGCGTCCCTCCGTCGGCGGCATCGCGGCATTGCCGGTGCGCTGCCGGGCGTGCGCCACCGCGGGCGCCCTGCCGGACGGGAGCTGCGGCTCGCAGAGCCGCCCGCTGCCCTGCACCGCCCGACGCTGCGGCGTCTCGGCCGCAGTCTTGCAGTGTGCCGAACGATGACGATGCCGGGCGCCTTCGTACGCGCACGAAGAACAGGGCGCTCCTTCTCCTCAGCGGGCGCACTCGGAGCCTTTACCTCCGGCTGTTCTGCCGGCTTTTTCCGCGTCGTCAGCCTTCTCGCAGGCTTCTTGGCGCAGTCGTCTTCGGTGCCGCAGGTACTCGCTGCCGCTTTTGCTCGGCAGCGCCTCCTTACGCACGGGCTTCGCTGCACGTCCGAGCTCCGCCTTGACGGCTGCGCGCCTCCTCACCGACGGCACTGAACATATTTTTACTTTGTAGTTCTTGCTCTTCAGGATGTCAATACGGTACCTTTTGTCCGTCTTAAATTCCTTCGCCAAATCGGTGATTCTGTATTTCGCTTCTGACATCAATCCACCCTCGTCGGTATATCATGCAAGCAGGCGGCGAGCCTCTTTGCAAATCCTCTATCTATCAGCAGTGCAACAGCACGGTATTCCTTGCCAAGACAGTGTCCCAGCTGCTGCATCGTCAGCAGTTCCGCCGCCGCACGTCCATCTGTGCCGCCATGCGGGTAAATTTATCCTTCTGTCCTCCGACGCATCCCGCGCGAGCAGGAGATAGGCGCTCGCGCTTCTTCCGCAGCATCTCCTCCGCCATGAATGCTCCGCGAGACAATGCGCCGCGCGCGTGCCGCCATGCTGAGGAGATTCTGTACGCGCGTTTCAGTCGCTGCGTCCATGAGCACACTCCTCTCCGGAGACCGCCGCCCGCCGCATCGTAGACGGCTAGGCGCAACGCGGCCTTTCAGTGACCACGAAAGGTCACATGCCGCCGTGCCTCCCACACAGGTGACACAGCGGCAGAGATACGCCCCGCGTCCCGGGCTCTTTCCGGTCGGATCAATACCGACGGTTCCATCCGCGTGACGCACAACACGCAGCAGTTCGTCCTTGGGATGCAGCGTTCGACAGCCGACACACAGCCGCTCGGGCTGTTTCGCCCGCCCCATTTAGCCTCCCTCGGCTCGCCGCTTGGTCTTCGGACGGCGCATCCGTAGGCGCACCATCGGCCTGCTCTGCTTCCCGTGCCTGCGTCTCACTCTTTGATGTCGATCTTCCATCCCGTGAGCTTCGCGGCAAGACGGGCATTCTGCCCTCCTGCCGATGGCAAGCGAGAGCTGGTAGTCGGGCACCACGACGCGGGAGATTTTTCCGCCTCGTTCACCGCGACCGAGATCACCTTGGCGGGATTCAGGCGAGTTGGCGATATAGGTCGCGGATCGTCACTCCCATTTTGACAATGTCGATCTTCTCCCCGCCAGTTCATCGACAACCGCCTGTAGCCGCGCATATAGTGCGGTGCTGACACAGGCGCCGATGGGATCGACGCGTTCCTCGGATCGACCAGACCGCCACCTGAGCGAGCTGCCCGCCTCACGCGCGATGGAGCGAATCTCGACGACCCCTCCTGAACTCTCCGGCACCTGCAGTTCAAAGAGCTTTTTGAGCAGTCCCGGATGCGTCCGCGAGAGCATGATCTGCGATTGCGGCTCGTGCGCTTGACCTCGATCGATGTAGGCGCGCACCGTGTCGCCGTAGTTGTACGTCCCATTTCGGCAGCTGCTCTGTCGCCATGAGCATCGCCTCGGCGCGCCCGATGTCCACGAACACATTATGCCTCGACGCTGCTGACGATCCTCGTGACGATCTCCGAGGAGCGGTCTGCATCCTCGTAGACGATGCCGCGCTCTGCCTCACGCAGTCGCTGCATGACGACCTGCTTCGCCGTCTGTGCGGCAATGCGTCCGAAGTTTGCCGGCGTCATCCGATCTCGACCACGTCGCCGACCACATAGTCCGGATTGATGGCTCTGGCCTGTAAGTCCAATCTCCGTGACATCGCTCTCCACCTCATCCACCACCGTCTTGATGGCGAAAACATGGAATGCGCCCGTCTCACGTGACAGGGAAATGCGGACATTCTGCGCCGCACTGAAGTTACGGCGATACGCCGAGATCAGTGCCGCCTCGATCGTCTCAAAGAGGAGCTCTTCGTCAACGCCCTTCGTACGCCAGCTCCTTCAGCGTCTGCAAAAACTCCTTGCCGCCGTCCTTCCCTTGGTATTTTTCTTGCCAGCCCAAAGCCTCCTAAAAATCGATATGTAGGCGCACCTGTGAGACTCCGTTTCAGCGGGGAATCCGTATCCCATCGTCCAGTGTCAACATCTCACCGTCATAACCCGCGAGCGTCCCTGTCCACTGTTTCTTCCCCTCAAACGGAGCATAGAGCGTCACATCGACGACGCGCTCCATGCTCTACGCGCACAAAGTCACGTTCCTTGCGCAGGACACGGTCAAGCCCCGGCGACGAAACCTCCAGCATGTAGGCGTCTGAATAACGTCCTCCCGATCGAGAACCTCCTCCAGCCGCTCACTGAGCCTCTGGCAGTCGTCGATGTCGATGCCGCCGCCTTGTCGATGTAGACGCGCAGATAGTAGTCTACGCTCCTTCACGTACTCGACATCCACCAGCCTCGATGGCGGGCGAATCCGTCAGCAGTCCGCGCACCATCTCCTCGACGCGCTCCTCGATCTTCGCGCTCATGCTCTCCTCTTCCGATGCTGCACGAAAGAGTGGCTTCCACCCACTCTTCCTTTCCGAAACTTAAAATGAATTTCTTGCAGTATAGCATAGGATAGGACTTTTGTAAAAGCCCTACTTCACGAAACATCTGCTGTTGCCGTGCCAAAAAGGCGAAGATAATGTTCTCGTTCTCCAAAAATCTATCTCCTGTACAGCCGCCGTACGATCCACGACATCACAGCGGCCTCGGACCGATGAGACGGAGGATCGTTCCTGCGATCAGGACGGCCACGAGAATCATGGCAATCGCGGGCAGCGCGACAAAGAGGAACGCCGCAAGGAGTGCCGCAAACACAGCCGCCCATACAATGCTCGAAAACAGCGAACGGCGCGGTATCCCTGTCCCGATGCGGATATAGCGCACAGAATCGCGCCCGCCGCCATAGGCAGAGCGCCATGCCGCGTCCTCATCCTGCGGCTCTGCGCCGCTCTCATCCACCGTCACGCCGCGATAAGCGGCATTCTCCCTCCGGACTCATCGGCCGGATACGCGGATCCTGTTCCATGGGGTCTCCCTCCTTCACGACTCTGTTTTCTCATCCACCTTGCGCATCGCCGCACCGCACAACATCGTCACGAACCCTCCTCGCTCAGATAGCGCGGGTCGAACGGAACACAGCCGAGCGTCTCCCTGCATGCGGCGATACGCGGCATTGACACTCCGCTTGTTCGAACCGAGCACATGATACAGCTCCGTGAGCGACGTGGAGATCAATGCCATTGATCTCGGCAAGAGGAAAATCGCTGCCGTCAGCATCTCCGCCGTCTGCGCCCGCTTCAAATCAAACTGCGCGTAGTCAAAGAACATCGTCCCGAGCAAATCCCGCGCATGGTGGCTGAATCCCCAGTGCCTCCGACACGACAGCGAGTGCACTGAACTCCTCCGCACACGCATGCTGCGAGAGCGTCCATTTCGGGCGCCTCGGCGGCAGCGCATGCTGCGGCAGGACGTTCAGCCGTGCACGCGACGCGAGTACGTGGAATCGTATGACGCACGAGTGCCGCCTCGCGCGAGAAAATCATCCATATCTGCCTTGGGCGACTGATAGAGAAAGAGCCCATACTCCTGCTGAATCGTATCCTTGATGCGCCGCTGCAGCGGTCGGCTTGCAGGGCACGGCCGTGATATAGTTGAGCATCATCATGCCCTCATCACAGATGTGCCCGAAACAGAATGTTCTTCTCGAGCGTCCCCGGATATCGGCAGCGGCAGAACAACCTCCTCCTCACGCAGAAGATCGCTGCAGACAATGTGATCCTCATACGTCTCCTCCACCGTCAGCACGGCAAATCGTGCCGCAAGGAGATCGCGCAGAATCTCGCGTTCATCCTGCCGCAGCGTCTTATCCTCCTTCGCACAGAAGTGCTCGATCGGTGTCTCATCCGTACTGATCAGATGGTAATCAAAGAAGAAATAGTCCCAGAACCGCAGCCAGAACGCCTCTTTTTCCTCGTCAGAAGACTGCTCGTAGGCACTCGCATCGTAGAGAGTGCCCGTATAGATCATCGCCGCACGCCCGATCTCCCGCTGGTACATGGGGCGACGGAAATACTCGCCGATCTCGTGGAGGAGCTCGTTGAGCTGCAAATTCAGCTCCTCCATCTCGATGCGCTCATCCTCCTCGATATCCTCAAGGGTCAGCCCTTCGATCTCCTCCCACTCCACACGCTCCGGCAGGCGAAAACGCCCTGTAAGGTAGAACATCTCCAGATCGGCATCCAGCTCACCGAAATCGATTCATACTTCCCCGTCTCATCCAGATACGTGGAGGGAAGCCATTCATACGCTTAAAATAGTCCTCCGCATGGCGTTTCAGCGGACGACGATCGATATGCGCGTCGGCAAAGCGGAAAAAGAGCGCAAGGTAGTCGATATGATCAAAAAGCCGTGCGAGCGAATCATCGCGCCGCATGATGACCGTGAGAAAGTCCTCGATGCAGTACCAGTCCGTACACAGCCCTCAGCACTCTCGCCCCGCCACGCCGCCTCACGCAGATACCGCTCCGTCAGTCGTGCGGAACAAAAATCTGTGCGCGTCCATGCGCCAAGTAAAAGCGCTTGACCAACGCGTAGACATTTTCCATGGAACCTCCCTGATGCCATGCGCCCTCAATACAAATTTCAATTCCTTTTATCCTAACAAAAGTAGGAAACGATGTCACTGCGCAGTGAGGCGGCCGCAGCAAACGCTACAGCCGCCTCGCTGAAATAGATCAGGTAAACAGATCTCGAACTTCTCAGTAAAGCTCTTTTGCTCCGGATTCACCGCATCGCCGCTCAGCTCTGCGAACTCCTTTGAGGAGCTCCTTCTGCTTCGCTGAGAGCTTCTGCGGCGTTGTGACCTTGACGCGGACATGCTCGTCACCGCGTCCTGTGCCGCGCAGGCTGGGATTCCCTGCCCTGACGCGCAGCACCGTTCCCGTCTGATCCCCGCCGGGATCTTAAGCTCGACCGCCCCGTCGAGCGTCGGCACCTGTACGGTATCGCCGAGCGATGCCTGCACGAACGTGATCGGATCTCGATGATGACATCGTCTGCCGCGCCGCTGGAACAGCTTAGTGCGGCCGGACGAAGATGTAGACGTAGAGGTCGCCGTTTGCACCGCCGCGCACGCCCGCCTCGCCGCCGCCCGTCACACGGACGCGCTGTCTCGTCGTCCACGCCGCGCGGGAATGTTGACCTTGATCGTCTTCGTCACGCGCTGCAGGCCCGTACCATGACAGTCGGGACACGGCGTCTTGATGATCTTGCCCGTGCCGTGGCACTGGCACGTATGTGCGACTCATCATATTGCCGGAACATCGTCCTCTGCATGACCTGTTCCTGTCCCGTGCCGTGGCACGTCGGGCAGGTCTCCGCCTCGAGCCCTTTGCTGCACCGGAGCCGCCGCGTGTCGGGCAGTTCTCCTCACGCGGAATGGAGAGCTCGACCTCCTCGCCGAATGCCGCTTCCTCAAACGAAATCTCCAGATCAGTACGCAGATCAGCCCCGCGCTCGCCCTGTCTGCGCACGGCGACCGCCGCCGCCCGATGCCGAACATATCGAAGATATCGGTTCATATCGAAGCCTTCGAATCCGCCGCCGAAGCGTTCCCTCCGGCCCCGCACCGCCGCGGCGCGGGTCAGCATTGTGCCGAACTGGTCATACGTCGCCTTCTTCTTCGGATCCTTCCAGCACATCGTACGCCTCGTTGACCTCTTGAATTTCTCCTCAGCGGTCTTCGGGTCGTCACGGTTGAGGTCGGGGTGATACTTGCGCGCGAGTTTCTTGTATGCTGATCTCGTCGTCCGAGGCTCCCTTTTGAGCCCCAGGACTTTCGTAGTAATCGCGTTTCGCTCACGATACCACCTTACTTCTTATCGATCCTTGACTTTTTCGGTGAACTCCGCATCGACGACGTTGTCGTCCTGCGGCGCTCCCTGCGCACCTGCGCCGGCATTTGCCTCCGCGCCCGGTAGCCGCACCGGCGGCACCCGCCGCCTGCTGTGCCTGCTGATAGAGCGGCGGCGGAAAGCTTTATAGAGCGGCTGGCGGACTTCCTCCGTCGCGGGACTTGATCTGCCTCGATGTCAGAGCCCTTTGAGCGCTTCCTTTCAGCTTATCAATGCCTGCCTGTACCTTGGAGACGAGCGCCTTTGTCCGCATTCTCGCCGAGATCCTTGATCGCCTTCTCCGCCTGATAGACGAGAGAGTCGCCCGTGTTGCGCGTCGACAGCTTCCTTCAGGCCTCTATCCTCGGCGCGTGTGCCTCGGCTTCCTTTTGACCATGCGGTCGATGTCCTCTTTGCTCATGCCGCTGTCGGACTGAATCGTGATCTTCTGCTCCTTGCCCGTGCCGAGATCCTTTGCCGACACATTGACGATGCCGTTTGCATCGATGTCGAACTTGACCTCGATCTCGTACGCTGCGCGGTGCGGGCGGGATGTCCGTGAGCTGGAAACGGCCGAGGGTCTTGTTGCCCGCTGCCATTTCGCGCTCGCCCTGCAGAACGCGGATCTCAACGCCCGGCTGATTGTCCGCCGCCGTCGAGAACACCGCTCTCTTCGAGGTCGGGATCGTCGTATGCGCTCGATGATCTTCGTGCAGACGCCGCCGAGGGTCCTGATGCCGAGCGAAAGCGGGGTAACGTCGAGGAGCAGGACATCCTTGACCTCACCGACGAGGACACCGCCCTGATCGCCGCGCCGATGGGAGACGCACTCATCCGGGTTGACGCCCTTCGAGGGCTCCTTGCCGAGGATCTTGCGGATGGCTTCCTGTACCGCAGGGATACGGGACGAGCCGCCGACGAGAATGATCTTGTCGATAGTCGCTGCCCGAGAGCCCCGCATCCTCCATTGCCTTGCGCGTCGGCACCATCGTGCGCTCCACGAGATCAGCCGTCAGCTCATCGAACTTCGCACGCGAAAGCGTCAGATCGAGATGCTTTCGACCTGTTGCATCTGCCGTGATGAACGGCAGGTTGATGTTCGTCTGGCTCATGCTCGAGAGCTCGATCTCGCCTTCTCAGCTGCCCTCGATGAGACGCTGTGCACTCATCTTGTCCTGCGAGAGGTCGATGCCGTTCTCCTTCTTGAACTCCTCGACCATCCAGTCCATGATCTTCTTGTCGAAATCGTCGCCGCCGAGCACCGTGTCGCCGTTCGTCGCCTTGACTTCAAACACGCCTCGCTCAGCTCGAGTGACGGAGACATCGAACGTGCCGCCGCCGAGGTCGAAGACGAGCACCGTCTCATCCTGATCCTTATCCAGACCATAGCGTGCGCCGCCGTCGGCTCGTTGATGATACGCAGCACCCCAAGGCCTGCATCTTGCCCGCATCCTTCGTCGCCCGACGCTGGCTGTCGTCGAAGCATGCCGCACCGTGATGACCGCCTGCGAGACGGTCTCGCCGAGATATGCCTCTGCATCGCTCTTGAGCTTCTGCAGAATCATCGCAGAGATCTCGGGCGGCGTGTAGGCTCTTCCGTCAATCGCTGGCATGATAGTCTCGGATCACCCATGTGACGCTTGATCGACGAAGATCGTGCGGTCAGGATTCGACACCGCCTGATTCTTCGCGGGCGACCGACGAGACGCTGACCGTCCTTCGTAAAATCCGACGACAGACGGCGTGATGCGGCTGCCCTCAGGATTCGTGATAACGACCGGCTCGCCGCCTCCATCACGGAGACAACCGAGTTCGTCGTGCCAAGATCAATACCAATTACTTTTAGCCATGTTATATTCCCCAAAAATCATTTTCCGTTAATTACCGGTACCTGCACCATCGCGGGGCGGATCGACCCGACCCTTTTACCTGGTAGCCCTTCTGCAGCACCTGTGTGATCGTGCCGTCCTCCATCCGCATCCTCCACGCGCATCACTGCCTGATGGAAATTCGGATCAGGCTGGCTGCCCTCCGCCCTCGATGGCCTCAAAGGCCGTGCTTCTGCATGACCTCGCGCAGCTGCGCGTGAATCATCTCGACGCCCTTCTGGAACGCCTCGACGTCCGTCTGCTCACGGCAGAGTACACGCTCAAAATTATCGAGGGCAACGTAGATCTTTGAGCATATTCTGTGTAATGACGACGGCGGTTCTTCTTTTCCTTCGCCGTGCGGCGCTGATTTTCAAATCCGCCTGCAGGCGCAGGACACGATCCTTTTCCCTTCAGCTCCGCCTCCGGAGTGCAGCAATTTTATCCGCCTCGGTCAGGCGCTGTCCTCCTGGGTGCGTCCGCCGCATGCGTCTCGTCACAACATCCGCGGCAACCTCAGGCTGCCCTCTGCCATGTCCGCCAGCCTGCTGCTTCACCACCGGCCGTTCACCTCTCCCTACCACTTTAATTGATAGATCATTCTGTCAAATTCAATATTGACATAGTCAAGGATGCCTCTTGTGCTTTCATACTCCATCCGCGTCGGTGGGCGGCAATCGTTCCGAGCAGCTTCCCGTCGACTGTGATAGGTCGCCGTGATTGAAGCTGCTGTTGTCCCCGGCTGTGCTGCTCTCGTTCTCGCGCCCGATCGTGACGGTCGATCCCTCTCCCGCATGGGTATGCAGGATATCCTTCACAAGATCCTCGCGCTCAGGACAGGCGGCATCGCGCGTGCGGTCGGATCCTGAAACTCGCGGGATTGCTGAGGAGCTGCGCCAGTACATAAAGTCAGAGACGACCATCCTCCGCCTTCGAGCGCGCGGTGCATCACCTCCACCGCCGCGACGAAGATCGACTCATCGCCGATCGCATCGCCAGATGCGGCGCATATCCCTGCTTTGTCGCAGCACGGGTGCCCGGAAGCGTCCTGATTCACCGCGCCGCCATGCGCTGGAAGTCCGCGAACGTTTGCCGTCGAATCCTCGACGATACGGTTTCGACGATCACCATCCGTCAGCGGGGACGGCAATCGCGTGACCGAGGTCAGTGGCGAGGAACACGCGTGGAACGTGGACTGTGCGGCCTGCGGTGCAACACGAGCGCGACACGTTATGTGTCACATCGGCGATGAGGCGCGCCGTTTCTTGGAACACCTCATCGAGCCTCCGCGCGCCCAGCATACCAATCGTGAATCTTTGCCTTCGCGGCGTCCGTCACCGGGCGATGAGCTGCAACCCGTCGACGTAGAAGCGATGGCCGCTTCGACGACGGAATACGCCAGCGGATGTGCGGATGCTCCAGATAACCGGCATTTCAGATCCGCCATTTCGTTTACGAATGGTGGCAGGCTGATGCCGAGATTGTACTTCTGCGCAAGCGTCGTGACCCGACCGGCTCCCGCCGATGCAATATAGTCATCAACGACCGCCCATAGGATTTGGCTCTTGCGCTCATCGAATCGTTCGACATTCACCCCTCTCCTTTCAATTCTGTTGGCACTCTATAAAACTTGAGTGCTAATCAAAATATCTATAAAGAATATACCGCGTAAAACAAAAGTCAATAGCAAAATGACAAAAGTCAAAGTTTTTTGTTTTCGTCATACTAAAGATAGTGAGAGCCATGAGAGCGCTGATAAAGTCGCACAGCCATCTTGACGTATCTTTTTCGCCCGCTTTTCGTTAGCAAATCCTCCACATAGCCCTCGCTATGCGTCCGGTTGCTGCCTCAATCGGACAAAAATCTACGCCAATCTGGCGAACCTCATTTTCATCAGCGATTCCTTAGCAACGGGCATAAGAAAGAGCGGCTTTGACCAATATTTCGGTTCGCTATATGATGGAATAAACTACTACGCAGTCGGTTTATCTGCAAAACCTTGAAGATGTAGACTGCACGATCTCTACCGGCGTTACACCGAGATCCTCAATCGCCGTGAGAAGTCCGATGCCAGCACGGCTGGCCCGCCCTACGGTCCGAACTCGTCACAATCAGGTGCCGGTTCATCCCTTCGGATAGAGCGTCACGTTGTTGCTAAACGTCACCTCATAGGTTCCGTTTGCCGTCTGATAGAGAGAAGCGAGCGTCGTCGACATATTCCGGATTTCCTCGGATCCGGAATATCCACCTTCTTTTGAGGCAGGCTTGATCGTCAGACGTGCAGGACTATAGTTGATCGTATAGATGCCGTCGAGATCGCGCGAGCCGCCATCCGTAAAGAGGACGGATTGCGCCGTGCCGTTGATCTCCTCGTGATGCACACCACGAATCCCGTGTGTCTTCCTCGAGGTCAAAGCCGAACGAGCCGTCCGAGCTCAACATAGTCATGTGTCTCAGGTTGTTCCCCATCGTGACAATGACCTTGTCGCTGGTCGGCACCTGCGTCGACCCCTGCGGCGTATTCGTCTCGGAGCCGCCTGTTGACGTACCCGAACCGGAAGAAGATCCACCCGACCTGGAGGAGCCGCCCGAGGAGGAGCTTCCGCTTGTGGACGAAACCACCAGAACTGGAGGAAGATCCCCACTGTTGAGGTCGAACCACCTGTCGACTGGAGACGGCCGCGTCGATGTCGGACGATCCGCCCTGTGCCCGTTGTCGGTGCCCGGGTCGTGCCGCCACCCGTTGTGGACGAGCCACCCGTGCTCGGCGTTGTGCCACCGGTTGTTGTGCCCGTGCTCGGGGTTGACCCGCCTGTGGTCGTTCCCTGCACTCGGCGTAGAGCCCGTCGAGCCGCCCGGGAGTTGTCCCCGTGCCGCCCGTGCTTGGGCGTTGAGCGCCTGTAAGGCCGCCCGTGCTCGGTGTCGAGCCACCCGTAACACCACCGGTGCTTGGCGTTGTGCCGCCAGTTACACCGCCTGTGCTTGGCGTAGAACCGCCGTCAGGCCCGCCCGTGCTCGGTAGTCGAGCCACCCGTCAGGCCGCCGCCGCCAAGGCTGAGCGCCACCGCCCGGAGCTGCCGCCCGGAATCGTCGTGCCGCCCGTCAGGCCGCCCGGATTTCCGGTGATGCTGCCCGTGCCGCCGCCAACGACACTGATGCCGCCCGAGCTGCCGCCCGGGATTGCCGTGCCGCCGCCGCGCTGCCGCCGGGCATTCCCTGAACAGAGCCGGAGCCGCCGCCCGTGAAGCTAAAGCCTCCCGTGCTGCCGCCCGGTGTCGCGTGCAGCGCCCGGGACTGTGCCAGTGCCCGGCGTAGAGCCGCCGCTGGTCGACGTGCCCGAACTGGACGAACCGCCCGGGGCTTCCACCGCTTGTGGACCCGAAAGCAATACGTAACTG